>Ga0209048_10000165_pt1 | contig 69486 bp, 57 predicted proteins | sample FrelakmetCRP12CR_FD_187146 | JGI IMG/M metagenome (GOLD analysis project Ga0209048, IMG submission 187146) | Freshwater lake sediment microbial communities from the University of Notre Dame, USA, for methane emissions studies - CRP12 CR (SPAdes)... | ecosystem: Environmental > Aquatic >...
AAGATCGGATCATCGCAGCGATCGACGACATCAATCGCGATCCCGTCGTTCATACCTGGACCTACAAAATCAATGTCACGCCATGATATGAGTCGAACTACGGAAGCGCTGTACTAGGTCGTCAGGGTATTTGTCCAATTAGGGATATAAATCCCGCTTACGCCTGTTCCCCGCATTTACGCGCTGATTTACTTTCAGCTCTTCCGTTGCGTGCGTCAGTGCAGGACGAGCCGCGCGATGAACCTTGAGCTCGTCATATATACGTAAAGTTGCATTTATTGGTCTTTGCGCTTGTTCAATATTGGTCTGAATGAATACAGTACACATGATTGAAATTGGGACACTGAATTAGTCGTTGCACATTAATAACAGTTGCATTAAATAAATCTCAAAAGGGTTATGGAAGCGATGCTTGTCTTCAAGCACATTCGACTATCCTAGGGCTTGGTCCTGACAGAACAGCCTTTTTCGAACAGCACAAACTTCGGCCTGAAGAATCACGAGCAGATCAAAATGAATTCCATCAACAATATAGAACTCGCGGCAAACATTGTTTCCGCCTACGTAAGCAACAATTCCGTGCCCGCGGGCGAACTTCCTGGATTAATTCATGAGGTATATAGCGCGTTGACCCGCGTCGGCTCGGGAACTGCAGTCATTCCCTCCGAGCCGCCGAAGCCCGCGGTTTCTGTAAGAAAATCCATCACCAACGATTATTTGGTTTGTCTTGAGGACGGTAAGAAATTCAAGTCGCTGAAACGCCATCTTCGGACGCAATATGGCTTGTCGCCTGAGCAGTATCGCGAAAAATGGAGTTTGCCGGCCGATTACCCGATGGTCGCGCCGAACTACGCAAAAGCGCGCTCCAATCTCGCAAAGCAGATGGGACTCGGTCAGCAACGCCGACGCGCCGGACGCAGGTAAGCTCCTCGGCCGGCGCAGGCCTCTCGGGCGGCGGCGGTCGCGACTGTGGCAAAGTCGCAACTCATCCCAACCAACGCGTTCGATTTGAGGCGTAGCGCAATCAACTCACTTGCGCTGCGCACAAGCCTGCGAGAGATATTGCGTCAGGCGCCGCCCGCGCTTCGGCGCCGCCCAACGAACCGGAACGCGAAGAGGGACGAACCATTATGCGGCGATTGGTCTTGGCGCTCATCGGCATTGCCGCGGTAAGCTGCATTTCGTCACAAGCGGCGGCTTACGACGCCTTTTCCCTAGAAAATCTGTTCAACCCGTCGCCGCGGGCGCCGGATGGGCGGCCCCAGGCAGCCGCGATTCCGCGCGAAGTGGTGATGTTCAATGGACGCTACGCGCCGGGAACGGTCGTAATCTCGACGAGCGAGCGGCGCCTTTACTACTTGCTCGGCAATGGTCAAGCGATTCGCTACGGCGTCGGCGTCGGCCGCCCGGGATTCGAATGGTCTGGCTCGCGCTACGTCTCTTACAAGCGAGAATGGCCAGATTGGACTCCGCCGGTGCAGATGCTTCGACGCCGCCCCGACCTTCCCCGTCATATGCAAGGCGGTCTCAATAATCCGCTCGGCGCCCGAGCCATGTATCTCTCAGGTACGCTTTATCGCATCCACGGCTCCAACGAGCCGGAAACGATCGGACAGGCGGTTTCTTCCGGATGCATCCGCATGACGAACGACGACGTCGTCGATTTGTATAACCGAGTGCGCGTCGGAACGCGCGTCGTGGTGATGCGCTGAACTCGAGGGGCTCGCCAGGACGAGCCCCTTTTTTTCTTGAGCCTCGGCGCCGGGAGACGTCACTTTTCTCCGGGCATATCTCGGTTAAGCCCCTTCTCTGCCAGTTCCCGCAGGTAGAGTTCGAAATCCGCTTCCGCGGTCTCTCCCAGCTCGCGCAGGCGCCTCCAGGTATAAATCCCCGTATTGTGCAAATCGTCGAAATCGAGGCGAACGGCGTAATTGCCAACCGCGGCGACGTCCATAATCGCAACGTTGCGCTTGCCGCCAATTGTCTTGCGTTCCGCTGCGGAATGACCCTGCACCTCGGCGCTGGGGCTGCGTACGCGCAAATATTCGGCCGACAGCGAGAAGGTCGCGCCATCTCCGAAGCGCACCTGTAGCTTGCGGCCATGGTCCGCCAAGCGGATTTCGCTCGGCCAATAAGCGTCATTCGCGCTTGCTTCACCTTCCAAGGTCGAGCTCCATCTGGGCTTCACCATTCCCGCAAGCGAGAATATATATAGAGGACTTGGGCAGTGCTCGTCTCCTTAGATCGTCAGTCATGAATGCGCATTCGAAGCCTTCCATAGTCCCGACCGACCGCCAGACGCTCGTCGATCCCTTCGGGCGAGCGATCTCTTACGTACGTGTCTCCGTCACGGATCGATGCGACTTCCGCTGCGCCTACTGCATGTCCGAGCATATGCAATTTCTGCCGAAACGCGACCTGCTGACATTAGAAGAACTGGACCGTCTGTGCTCTGTCTTCGTCGAACGCGGAACGAAAAAACTCCGCATCACGGGCGGTGAGCCTCTGGTGCGTCACGGCGTGATGAATCTGTTGAGGCTTCTCTCGCGACATCTGGGGTCCGGCGGCCTCGACGAGTTGACGCTGACCACCAATGGGTCCCAGCTCGCGCGCTTTGCATCGGAGCTCGTGGATTGCGGCGTCAGACGGATCAACGTCTCCCTCGATACGTTGGACGCGGAGCGCTTTCGTCAATTGACGCGCATTGGCGATCATGCCCGCGTTCTCTCCGGGATCGAGGCGGCTCGCAAGGCCGGACTTGCGGTCAAACTGAACGCCGTGGCCGTGAAAGGCGTCAATGAAGACGAGTTCGTAAGCCTCACGCGTTTCGCTCATGAGCGCGGAATGGACATGACTTTCATCGAAGTCATGCCGCTTGGGGAACTAGAGGGCGTGGCGCGCATCGATCAATATCTGCCTCTGAGCACCGTCCGAGACAATCTCGCCGAGCATTTTACGCTTGAGGCGACCGATTATCGCACCGGCGGCCCCGCGCGCTACATGCGCGCGCGGGAAACAGGAGGCCGCATCGGATTCATCACGCCGATGACCCACAATTTTTGCGAATCCTGCAATCGCGTGCGCGTGACCTGCACCGGAACGCTTTATATGTGTCTCGGTCAGGAGGACGCTGCGGATTTGCGATCCCCTTTGCGCGTCAGCCCCGATAACGAATTGTTGATGCGGGCGATTGACGAGGCGATTGCGCGCAAACCAAAAGGTCACGACTTCGTTATCGACCGAACAACGCGCGCGCCCGCCGTGGGCCGCCATATGAGCGCTACCGGCGGCTAGCGCTACAGCAAGCCTCAGTCCACATTTCCAAGGAGACCGGGATGAACGGTTCGAGCCTGCGCGTTGCCTATCTCGGGCTCGGCGTCATGGGCTATCCCATGGCGGGCCATCTCGCCAAAAGCGGCCGGCCCGTGACGGTCTACAATCGGACCGCCGAAAAAGCGCAGCGATTTGCGGCGCAATACAGCGCGCAGGCGCGCGCGACCCCACGCGAAGCCGCTTACGAGGCTGACATCGTCTTTTCTTGTGTCGGCAACGACGATGATCTTCGCTCCATAACGCTGGGACCGGACGGCGCCTTTGAGGGCATGTCGAAAGGCGCCGTTTTCGTCGATCACACCACCGCCTCGGCAAATGTCGCCCGCGAACTGAACGCCGCCGCAAACGCTTTAGGGCTTGGCTTCATCGACGCGCCAGTGTCGGGCGGACAATCTGGCGCCGAGAACGGCGCCCTCACTGTCATGTGCGGAGGCGAGGTGGCGCATTTTCAGCGCGTAGAGCCCTCGATCGCCTGCTATGCGCGCGCGTGCCGCCTGATGGGCCCCTCCGGCGCGGGGCAACTGACTAAAATGGTTAATCAGATATGTATCGCCGGGCTGATCCAAAGCCTCGCCGAGGCGCTGCATTTCGCGAGACGCGCCGGTCTCGACGCGGAAGCCGTCGTCGATCTCATCAAGAATGGGGCAGCGCAATCATGGCAAATGGAGAATCGTCACAAGACAATGCTCGCCGGTGAGTTCGATTTCGGCTTCGCCGTCGAATGGATGCGCAAGGACCTCGCAATTTTACTCGACGCCGCGAGAAACAACGGCGCGCATCTGCCTGTGGCGGCGCTCGTCGACCAATTTTATTCCGAAGTCGAAAAAATGGGCGGACGCCGCTGGGACACGTCGAGCCTTATCGCGAGATTGGAGAGGTGAGGCCTCCGTTACTTAAATGGTCAGTTGCGCGCCAAGTTCGACGACCCGGTCGGATGGAATTGAGAAAAAGTCCGTGGCGTTCGCCGCCTGCTTGGTGAGCGCGACGTAAAGCTTATCCTGCCACGCCGGCATTTCGGAAGTCGCGCTTTCCTTGATCGAGCGCCGACCAAGGAAAAACGACGTGGTCATAATATCGTATTTGAATCCCGCCTTGCGCATGGCGGCGAGCGCCGCAGGCACGCGCGGGCTCTCCATAAATCCGAAATGCAGAGTCGCGCGCGAGAAATTATTCCCGAGCGGTTCGATTTCAAAGCGTTTATCCGGCGCTACGCGGGGCGTGTCCTCTGTTTTGACGCAGATGACGAGCACGCGCTCGTGCAGCACCTTATTGTGTTTCAAATTATGCATGAGCGCCGTCGGCGCCACATTCGGATCACTGGTGAGGAAGATGGCGGTGCCTGGGACGCGCGTCGGTTTCGACTTCTCGAGCATAGCGATGAGTTCGTTGATCGGAATGGAGTCGCGGTGGGTTTTTTCCGCGAGCAAGGTTGTGCCGCGCACCCAGGTCCACATAACGACCATCGAACATCCGCCGAGTAGCAAAGGGACCCATCCGCCATCGACCACCTTCATGAGGTTCGCGGCGAGGAAGGCGAGATCGACCACCAGGAAGGAGGCGATAAGGAGAACCGCCGCCCAGAGCGGCCAGCGCCACTGCTTCCAAACAACAATGAATGCGAGCGCTGTTGTCGTCACCATCGTGCCGGTCACCGCAATGCCGTAAGCGGAGGCAAGCGCTGAGGAATTCTTGAAGGTGACGACGAGAATCAGCACTCCGACCAGCAACAGACGATTCACACGTCCAATATAAATCTGGCCCTCCAGCGCTGCGGAAGTGTGCGTAATCTCAAGACGCGGAAGCAGTCCAAGTTGTATCGCCTGCCGGGCGAGGGAAAAAGCGCCGGTGACGACCGCCTGGCTTGCTATGACGGTTGCGACCGTCGCCAGCACGACCAGCGGAAGCAAGGCCCAGTCTGGCGCAAGCAGATAGAAGGGATTGTCGATCGCCTCGGGCCTTGAGAGGATGAGGGCTCCTTGCCCGAGATAGTTCAGCAGCAGTGCGGGCAGAACGAAACCAAGCCATGCGACGCGAATTGGCGTTCTGCCGAAATGCCCCATGTCGGCATAGAGCGCTTCGGCACCTGTGACGCCCAGAAAAACCGAGCCGAGAACCGCGAAGCCAATCCAGCCATGGCTAAGAAGAAAAACAATTCCGTTGCGTGGATCGAAGGCTGTCAGGATCTGCGGCGCATCCGGGATGTGCATGGCGCCGAGCGCGCCGATGACAATAAAAAAGATCACCATAATGGGACCGAAAAACGCCGCGACCATCGCAGTGCCGCGACTTTGGACCCAAAAAAGAGTGATGAGGATGATTATGGTGATCGGGATAACGAATTCGCTGAATTTATGCGTTACGAGTTCGATGCCCTCGACTGCCGACATGACCGATATGGCCGGCGTAATGATGGCGTCGCCCGAAAACAATGCGGCCCCCGCGACGCCGAGCAGGAATACCGGCCGCACACGGCGCCCGAGAGCCGACTGCGCCAGGGCCATCAGAGAGAGGATGCCGCCCTCGCCGCGATTGTCGGCTCTCAAGAGAAAAATGACATATTTCAGCGTCACAGTGAAAACGAGCGCAAAGATCAGCAGGGATATGGCGCCAATGACCGCCTCTTCCGTCAGGGCGTCGGCTTTGGAATGGTGCGACAGGGATTCACGCAGGGCGTAAAGGGGACTCGTTCCAATATCGCCGTAAACGACGCCGATCGAGCCGACGACCAAACCCCAAAGACCGCCGGCTGCATGCGGGCGTGGAGGAGCCTCGCCGCCGCCATTGGCCGTCGCGCGAGAGCTCGTCCCCATCTCGGGACGACTCAAACTCGCGCTCGTGTTTTCCGCCATATGTCGATCCTTAACAATGTCGACGCGTCAGCGTGTTCGAGCGCTTAAGCAGCCGTCGCCTTGCGCAGTCGCCGGCAGGAATCAGCCTGATAAGCGGGATACATGTGGACGGCATAGTCGGCGCGGCGATATACGCCTTTTTTTCCGGGATGAGAAGGGGCTCAAAAAGCCAGCCTCCCACCGCGCGTCAAAAAAAAGCCGCAAGTGAGCGCCTATGCCGCAGCATTGAGCGATCCGGCCAATTTGCAGGTGGCGGCGAGTTGATTACCGGCGCCGGCTTTCCGGGGACGGAGGCGCAAGCAAACTTCGCTTGCGACTATATGTGACATAAATGACGAGGCCGATCGTCATCCAGACGACGAAGCGCTCCCACGCCGCGGCCGGCAGTTTCGATAAAAGCCAAAGCGAAAAGCCAACGCCTGCAAGCGGCGTCCAGGGCGCAAACGGGACACGAAAGCTCCTGTGAACGTCAGGACGTGTGCGCCTTAACGCCAAAACCGCAATACAGACGACAATGAACGCCGATAACGTCCCGATGTTGACGAGTTCCGCGACCTCTTGAATGGGAAAGAAACCGGCCACCAAGGCCGTAAGAGCGCCGATGACAAGCGTCGGACGATGGGGCGTGCGGAAACGCGGATGCGTCTTCGAGAACCAGGCAGGCAGCAATCCATCTCGGCACATTGCGAACCAGATGCGCGCGCAACCGAGCATGAAGGCAAGCATCACGCTGACAATGCCTGCGACCGCCGCGACCGAGACGACGAACGTCGCCCAGGGCAGACCGATCGCGGTGAAGGCCGCCGCCACGGGAGCCGGATTGTCGAGCGTTCGATAAGGAACGATCCCGGTCAATACGAGCGACATGGCGATATAAAGCGTGAGCGAAATCGCCAGAGACAATAAAACCGCGCGCGGCAATTGTGTCTGCGGGTCACGCGCTTCCTCCGCGGCGGTGGTCAGCGTGTCGTATCCGAACACGGCGAAAAACACGACGGCGGCGCCCTCGACGACCCCGCCGAACCCATAAGGCATGAAAGGGCGCCAGTTTTCGACGCGAACATATGGCGCCCCGGCGACGATGACGAGAATGACCGCGCCGATTTTTATAAGCACCATCGTCGTATTGAAGCGAGCGCCCCATTCGACCCGCAGCGTCAACAAGCACGCGACTGCAAGACTTGCGAGCATGGCCGGCAAATCGACGACATGGCCGAGAGCTGCATCGGGCGCGCCCATCGCCCAAAGCGGAATAGACAGGCCGAGCTGACCGAGCAGGGCCTGCAGATAGCCGGACCATCCGATGGAAACCACTGCAACCACAAGAGCATATTCGAGCAGCAGATCCCAGCCGATCACCCAGGCGGCCAGCTCGCCGAGAACGGCATAGGCATAGGTATAGGCGCTTCCCGCCACAGGGAGCATGCCGGCAAATTCAGCATAGCAAAGCGCAACGGCGCCGCTGGCCACGCCTGCGATCGCGAAGGAGAGCGAAACGGCGGGACCAGCCTGAGTCGCGGCGACAAAGCCCGTGAGAACGAAAATGCCGACCCCGATCAGCCCGCCAAGGCCGATGCCGGTCAATTGCCATAGCCCGAGCACACGACGAAACTGCCCCGGCCGTCTCGCGTCAGCCTGTAAGCGTTCGATAGGTTTGACGCGCGTCAGCTCATCCCAGATCATCAGGCCGCTCGCCGGCTCTGACGCCACGCCTCAGCGCTGTAAGAGGCCAGCGTATTCCGGGTGACGCTTGAAAAAGGCGGTGACGAAGGAGCAGCGCGAGACAACCTTCAATCCTCTTGCCCGAACTTGCCGAAGTGCGCCAGTTATGAGCGCCGAAGCGACGCCCTTCCCCGCCAGAGCGGGAGGCGACTCAGTATGAGTGAAGACGATCGTTCCGTCTTTCAGTTGATAGTCCGCGAAAGCCATGTGACCGTCAACCTGGAGTTCGAAGCGATTGAGTTTGGTGTTATCCTTCACCTCGTTTTCCATTCCGACCGACCATTCTCATACCATGCGCCTTCATTAAATGCGCAAACATGCGGCTTCGCGCAAACTCCACGTATGCTATTTCTTGCCTGCCGCGACGATCTGGCGCACTCCTCCTTGGCTGACTAAATAGTCTCGACGCCACGCGGAGCACACATATGCCGAAAGCCTTCGCAGCCACTTATGCGCCAGCGGACGAAGCCATCGCTAAAGAGCTGCTATCCGAGCGCCTCGACGCGCAATCGGAGAAGCAGGTCGTAACGCTCGCGACGCGGCTCATCCGCGAAACGCGGCGGCGACAGAGCGGAGTCGGCGGCGTCGAGGACCTCTTGCGCGAATACTCGCTGTCGACGCGCGAGGGGCTCGCCTTGATGGCCCTCGCGGAATCTCTGCTGCGCGTTACGGACTCCGCGACGGCCGACCGATTGATCATAGACAAACTGTCGTCAGGCGATTTCGTTCATCATGACGCCCATTCAGAAACCATTCTTGTCCAGGCTGCAGCTTTCGCTCTAGGCGTCTCGGCGCGGATCATCGGGTCGGACGACGCGCCGCGCAGCGTAGTTGTTGAATTTGCGCGCCGCATCGGCGTTCCTGCTATGCGCACGGCGGCGCGCCAGGCCATGCGCCTGATGGGCGCGCATTTTGTTTCGGGAGAAACCATCGAGGAAGCGCTCGCCCGCTCCACTTCGCCCGAAAACCAGCGCTATCTTCACTCTTTCGACATGCTCGGCGAAGCCGCGCGAACGTCCGAGCACGCCGAGCGCTATTTCGCCGCTTATGCGCAAGCGATCGAGGCCATTGGCGCGGAGCGCTCTCCTGAGCGCTTCGGCGTGTCGGTGAAACTGTCGGCGCTTCATCCGCGCTACGAGCCGATTTCACGAGACCGTCTGTTGAAGGAGATGGCGCCGAAGCTTCTGGAGCTCGCAAGACGCGCCATGAACCATGGCGTCGGCTTCACAATCGACGCCGAAGAGGCTGATCGCCTCGAGCTATCGCTCGACATCGTCGATAAAGTCATATCCGACGCGTCGCTCAAGGGCTGGGACGGTTTCGGCGTCGCGGTGCAGGCCTATCAGAAGCGTGCGCGCGCCGCCATCGACTATGTCGGTGAACTCGCCCAGGCCTATGACAGGCGCTTCAACGTAAGGCTTGTCAAAGGCGCCTATTGGGACGCCGAGATTAAGCGCGCTCAGGAACGCGGGCTTTCGGATTATCCAGTCTTCACGCGCAAGGCGATGACCGATATGCACTACATCGCCTGCGCAGACCGCCTGCTCGCGTCGCCGCGGCTCTTTCCGCAGTTTGCGACGCATAACGCGCTCACCGTCGCAAACATCGTAGAGCGCGCGGGCGATCCGTCGAGATACGAATTTCAGCGTCTGCACGGCATGGGCGAAAGCCTTTATGAGGCTCTGCTCACTGAAAATCCACACATCGCCTGCCGCATCTATGCGCCGGTTGGCCCGCATCGGGATCTTTTCGCTTATCTCGTTCGCCGCCTGATCGAGAATGGCGCAAATTCCTCTTTCGTCGCCCGCGCCGCCGATCCGCAAACGCCGATGCGTGAACTCACCGCCATGCCATATGACGTGATCAGCGAAGCTGATAGAGCGCGGCATAGAAAACTTCCGCTGCCGCAAAACCTTTATCGGCCGCTGCGCGCAAATTCCAAGGGCGTCGAATTCGGCGATCGCACTGCGCTCGCGGCTTTAAGGGCGGAAATCGAGGCCGAATGCCCTCGCAAATACGAAGCTGCGCCAACCTTGGCGGCCGCCGCGGCGCCGGTGAAGGAGAGCGTCCGGTCGCCGATCGACGGCGCATTTGTCGGCGCCGTTCGATGGACGGCGCCGCAGGCAGCCGGCCTGATCATGCAGAACGCCGCGAGCGCGTTTCCAGATTGGAATGCGACGCCGCTCGAGCAACGCGCGAAGACGCTGGAACGCGCCGCCGATCTGATCGAGGCGCGGCGCGGCGCGCTGATTTTCCTGTTGCAAAGCGAGGGCGGGAAAACGCTCGACGACGCGCTGGCCGAAGTGCGCGAGGCTGCCGATCTTTGCCGATACTACGCAGGCCAGGCGCGAATCATTGCGCCCGATGCGGTGCTGCCGGGTCCGACGGGCGAGGAAAATCTTTCGCGCCACGTGGGCCGCGGAGTATTCGTATGCATTTCGCCCTGGAATTTTCCGCTTGCTATTTTTATCGGGCAAGTCGCCGCCGCGCTCGTCGCGGGCAACGCCGTCGTCGCCAAACCAGCCGAACAAACGCCGCTTGTCGCGAGCGAAGCGATCCGCATCCTGCACGAGGCCGGAGCGCTGCGAGCGGCGGCGCAGCTTGCGCCAGGCGACGGCGACATCGGCGCTGCGCTCGTTGCGGACCGACGCGTCGCAGGCGTCGTCTTCACCGGTTCGACCGAGGTTGCGCGCAAAATCAACCGGACGTTTGCGGCGTCAGAAGGACCGATTGTTCCTTTCATCGCGGAAACAGGCGGCGTGAATGCGATGATCGTCGACTCGACCGCGCTCATCGAGCAAGTGGTCGACGACGTTCTTTCCTCCGGCTTTCGCTCGGCGGGCCAACGCTGCTCCGCCTTGCGCCTGCTCTGTCTTCAGGAGGAAATAGAGGAGCCTTGCCTGACGATGCTTTTCGGCGCCTTGCGCGAGCTTCGCGTCGGCGATCCGAGAGAGATCGCAACGCACGTCGGACCTGTGATCGACGCCGGCGCCAAGGCGAATTTGGAGCGTTACATAAGCGAAAAACGCCAAGAGGGACGCCTACTATATGAAGGCGACGCGCCCGGCGAAGGTTTTTTCGTCGCGCCGCATGTCGTGCGGGTCGATCATGCGCGCGACCTTCGCGAAGAAGTGTTCGGACCTGTCCTCCATGTGACGACCTGGCGTAGCGACGGCTTCGACACGCTGGTCGGAGAGATTGCACAATCGGGATATGGTCTGACGATGGGGCTTCATACGCGCATTGGGGCGCGAATCCGCGATCTCGCGAGATCGACTCCCGCCGGAAATCTCTACGTCAATCGCAATATGATCGGCGCCATTGTCGGATCGCAGCCGTTCGGCGGCTCCGGTCTTTCCGGCACGGGCCCGAAAGCGGGCGGCCCGGATTATCTTCACCGGTTTTTCAAGGAAGCCACGGTCACGATAAACACCGCCGCGCTCGGCGGCGATGCAGGACTGCTGTCGTTGGAGGAATGAGCGACGCGGAGCAAGTCTCCGCGTGGCGCTCAATTATCCAGGAAGCTTCGCAGCTTTCTGCTGCGGCTCGGATGCTTCAGCTTGCGCAGCGCCTTCGCCTCGATCTGGCGGATGCGTTCACGCGTCACCGAGAACTGCTGGCCGACTTCCTCCAGCGTGTGGTCGGTGTTCATGCCGATGCCGAAGCGCATGCGCAGCACGCGCTCCTCGCGCGGCGTCAGCGACGCCAGCACGCGGGTCGTGGTCTCGCGAAGATTGGACTGAATCGCCGCCTCGATTGGCAGGACGGCGTTCTTGTCCTCGATGAAATCGCCGAGATGCGAGTCTTCCTCGTCGCCGATTGGCGTTTCGAGAGAAATCGGCTCCTTGGCGATTTTAAGCACCTTGCGCACTTTTTCGAGCGGCATGGCGAGTTTTTCGGAGAGTTCTTCCGGCGTCGGCTCGCGGCCGATCTCATGCAGCATCTGGCGCGACGTGCGCACGATCTTGTTAATCGTCTCTATCATATGGACGGGAATGCGGATCGTGCGCGCCTGATCGGCGATCGAGCGCGTGATCGCCTGCCGGATCCACCAGGTGGCGTAGGTCGAGAATTTATAGCCGCGGCGATATTCGAACTTATCGACCGCCTTCATCAGACCGATATTGCCTTCCTGGATGAGATCGAGGAACTGCAACCCGCGGTTCGTGTATTTCTTGGCGATGGAGATCACGAGCCGCAGATTGGCCTCGACCATTTCCTTCTTGGCCTGACGCGCTTCGCGCTCGCCTTTTTGCACCATTTGCACGATGCGGCGGAACTCGGAGATTTCGAGGCCGGTTTCGGTCGCAAGCGCATGAATGTCGGTGCGCAACTCCTTGATGCGCTCCTTCTCGGAGGAGATGAACTCCTTCCAGCCGCGCGATCCGAGCTTTCCGACTCGGGCGATCCATTTTGGATCGAGTTCCGAGCCATGGAACTTGTCGACGAAATCCTCGCGGGCGACGCCCGCTGATTCCGCGAGGCGTAGCAGCTTCATCTCATAGCCGATCAGCCGCTTGTTGATGTCGTAGAGCTGCTCGACCAGCGCTTCGATGCGATTCTGGTTGAGCGACAGCGACTTCACATCGGCGACGATCTCTTTCTTGAGAGTCTTGTATTTACGCTCCTGCGCGGGGGTCAGCGTCTCGTTCTTGAGTTTGTTTTCGACATTCTGATCCTGGAGCCGGCGAAGCTTCTTGTAAGCGTCCGCGACGCGCGTGAAGGTCTCGAGAACCTTCGGCTTCAGTTCCGCTTCCATTGCGGAGAGCGACACGGAATTTTCCATGTCGTCGTCTTCCTCGAAGCTCTCTTCGCTTATCGCAGGCTCTTCGGTGAGGCTTGCCGGAGGCGTGCGCGGCGCCGTCGAGGGCGCAAGTTCGGGCGTTTGCTCACCAGCAGGCTTCGCAGCGGCGTTCTTGCCGTCGGGGCCGGCGTAGGTCGCTTCAAGATCGATGATCTCGCGCAGCAGAACTTTCGCCGCTTCCAGTTCTTCGCGCCAAATGATGATGGCCTGGAAGGTCAGCGGGCTCTCGCAGAGACCTGCGATCATCGCCTCCCGGCCGGCCTCGATCCGCTTGGCGATGGCGATTTCGCCCTCGCGCGACAGAAGCTCCACGGAACCCATTTCGCGAAGATACATGCGGACGGGATCGTCCGTCCGATCGGCGGGTTCGGAAGCCCGGGTGGCGACAGCGGTCGCGCGCGGCGATTCCACGAGCTCGCCGCCTTCCGGCTCGTCCTCTTCGGCGGGCTGGGCCTCCTCGCCTTCAGCCTCGTCCGGATCGTCTCCTTCCGAGACCGTGATGCCCATTTCGGACAGCATGGCGTAAACATCTTCGATCTGGTCGGACGACACTTCTTCCGAGGGCAGAACGGCGTTCAACTCGCTATAGGTCACGAAGCCTCGCTTTTTGGCGAGCTTGATCATCCGCTTAACGGCGGCGTCGTTGAGGTCGAGCAGCGGCCCGTCGGCTGTTTCAACAGCAACAGCGCCTTCCGTCTCGACCTTTTCTTCGTCCTTTTTAGCCATTCTTCACTCCGCCGGTCCTTTCGCGCCCCTCGCGGGACGCAGCGCCGGCCCCCTCACCCAGTTTTTCCGCTTAACGGAGCCTGTCAAGGAACTCCGCCCAATACGGCCCCCGCGCCTTCGGCGCGGCCAAAGGCCGAAACTCGATTTAAAGCGCAAACTTCGCCGGGCAACTTATCCCGGCGGAATCCGCATAGTTCGGCGACTTCCCCACGCACGAGCCGATTCGCGCCGCGCCCACATTTCCAGCCGACGGTTTAATGTCAGTTTAAGCAAATGCGTCGATGAAAAAAAACAGGGACCTTCAAAGGGCGCGGTTCGATCGGCCAGACATGGAGCCAAATCCGTCGAGCGTCGCTTCGGTCCCTTCCAAGGCGGTCAGTTGCGTTTGCACGTCCCTCAACCGCGCCGCGTCTTGCTCGTTAGGGTTTTCCGCCAGTCTCGCCTCGATCCCGCGAAGTTCCCTATTTAGCGCCCGGATGCGCCGATGCAAGACAAAAGCTTGGCGAAGGCTCTCAGCGGCGTCGACCGCGGCCGCTTCTGGTCGAACGCTCCACAAGGTGGCGTGGGCCGTCATAGCCTCCAGACGCGCACGCAAAGCAGCCAGTCCCGCTCGCTCAACCGCCTCCGCTACAAGGCTTGGATCATCGAGCGCCGCCTCGGCGCAGCGAACCAGGACGCCGCGCAGCGCTTCCGCGTCGCGGGAAGCAAGCTCGAGCGCGGCCAAATCCGCGACATGGCTCGCCAGCAATTGCGGATGATTGATAAAAATCAACAATATCAACGCTTCCCGCGGGGAAAAGGGCGCCGCCGCTCCGCGGAACAACGGAGAATTCGCGAGCGATGCGCCGACCGGGGTCGCCGGACGCGCGGCAAAACCGGAGCCGAAACTCCTGAACGCCCCACCCCTCCGTCCCGTAGCGAAAGACCGAACGCGGCCGCGAGAATCGCCGGACTGCCTTAACAAAGCGGAAAGTCTCCGGGACAACTCCTGGCCGTAATGTCGCCGGAGCGTCTCGTCCGTGATCTGCGCCGCCACCTCGGTCAGTCGTCGCTCCAAAGCGGCCCGTCGCTCGGGCGTGTCGAGAGGCCTGCCTTCCGTCTCCCGCATCCAAAGAATGTCAACAAAAGGCTGCGCAGCCTCGATTGCCTGCGCGACGGCCGCGGAGCCGCCAGAGCGAAATAATTCGTCGGGGTCCTGGCCCCCCGGAAGCAGGGCAAATCGGAAGCTGCGGCCCGCGCCAATGAGCGGCAGCGCCGTGTCGACGGCCCGGAGCGCCGCCTTGCGTCCGGCGTTGTCGCCGTCGAAACAAAGGATCGGCTCCTCGGCCATCGTCCAAAGCAGCGCGCATTGATCCGAAGTCAAAGCCGTGCCGAGCGGCGCGACAGTGTGCGGAAAGCCCGCCGCCGTCATGCTGACGACATCGATATAGCCCTCGACCGCAATCACGGCCCCCGCCTCATGGGCCGCTTTGCGCGCATTGTGCAGATTGTAAAGCGTCGCGCCCTTATGAAAGAGCGCCGTCTCCGGAGAGTTCAGATATTTGGCCTGTGCGTCCGCATCCAGCGCGCGTCCGCCGAAGGCGATCGTCCGCCCGGAGCGGTCGCAAATCGGGAACATGATTCGATTGCGGAAACGGTCATAGGGAACGGGAATGTCATCGCCATGGATGAGCAGGCCCGTTTCGATCATCGCTTCGAGGCTCGCGCCTTTAGACGCCAGATGATCGCGCAGCGCATGACGCTCGGGTGGCGCGTAGCCGATCCTGAAATGCGCGCGCGCCGCTTCCGCGACCCCGCGCCGGGCGAGATAATCCCGCGCCTCCCGACCTGCCGGGCCGCGCAGCTCGTTCTCGAAAAAGATCGCAGTCCATTCCAGGACCTCGCCGAGCGAGGCGCGCTTTTGATCCCGCTCGCGCTGCTCTTTGGTCTCGACAGGCATGTGAAGGCCGGCGACCGCCGCAAGCTTCTCGACGGCCTCCGGGAAGGAGAGCCCCTCGGTCTCCATCAGAAAGGTGAAGCCGTCGCCGTGCTTGCCGGAGGAGAAATCGTGGAAAAAGCCCTTCTGATCGTTGACGAAGAAGGACGGCGTCTTTTCGGCGTTAAAAGGCGAGAGGCCGCGCCATTCCCGGCCCTGCCTTTGCAGCTTGACCTTCTTTCGCACGACCTCCGAGACGGGGACGCGCGCTCGAATTTCGTCGAGGAAGGCGGGAGAGAATCGCATGGGGGCCCAGTTTGGTTGAGGCTTTTCCTAACATCGGCGCTCAGAATAAGCGCGAACAATATCGGGATATCCCCCCTAACCACAGCCGCCGGCGTTCGCGTTAGAACGGAAGCGGCCCGCTCAGGGTGACCCGCACGGCCGGCGCTTCCACCGGATGGAAGTGCCGATCCATGACGCCAATGGCGCAGACATTGCTCGGCGCAATCTGCGCCCGACATTGAGCGGGAACAACGGATCAGTCGGAAAAAGCGAGCCGTAGCCGTAAGTGATCTGGTCGGAACGCGAACCAAACATGTTGAAAACGTCGGCTCTCACACTCCAGCCGTTGTCCCAGCGATAGCCGACCCGCGCGTTGACGACGCCTGTCGCGGGGCCTTTTAAAGCGCCGTCCTCGGTCAGCGGCCGCGCGCCGAAATAGCGATATTTCACAGCGCCGAACCAGCCCGTCTGCTCGCCGAGTTCGAGTTACAACACCGAACTCTTCTTGAATTACGGCGAAGGCTTCCATTCCACGGACGCTCGCGGCACGGTTCAATTCTTCGATACTGCGGCGCTCGGCTCCAATGATCTTCTGGCGCCGGTTGGGCGCATCCCGCTGCTCGTCAAATCGCGCGGCGACCTTTTGATCCACTGTTGAAGGGCGCAGTCCAGAGAGCCGTCACATTGCCATTACTGTCGAGGACCTTCGGAGCATCCAGAAGCGTTTGAAGCCCGTTCACGTCGGCGTGCAGATAGTCGAAACGAAAGCCGCCCGTCGTGCGCAGCCAGGGCGTCCAGAACGCGGTGCTGTCCGTCCAGAACGAAAAGCCGCCTTCATTCACATAATCATTGCGGATGGCGTCGTAATTCTGCCGGAGAAACGAATCTTGCAGTCCGAGGCGCACATTGTCGTAGCGCCCCTGAAAGCCAAAGCGCGTTTCGATCGGAAATTGCGCGAGTTCGTGCTTGATGAAGTGAACAGCATTGACGCCGAACACGGTGCGGCGATCGAATTGGTGGAACTGGTCGCCGAGAGTTGGATTGGTCAGGAAGTAAGTGAAATTATTATAAAGATCGAGCGTCGAACGTATGGCGTAGGCTTCCACGCGCGAGGCGTGATTTCCCTGCGTTTGGCTCCATCGTCCCGAGAGACTGAAGCGCGTCGTGTCGCCGCCGTCGGTGCGGTCGATCTGACCCCATAAGGTAAGAAATCCCTGCTGGATCGCGCGCTCGGGGATTTGATCGGTGGAATACCAGCGGTTGGCGTGAGCCATTCCGGTGATGGAGACGCCATCGTCCTGCGTTCCCCTCGTCCAGCGCATCACGCTGTTTATCTTGCGAAGTTCGTCGGGGCGCGTCCATGGACCGTTATATACGCTGCTCTCGATCGCCGTCAGCAGATCGCCTCCATTGACCTCGAAAGACTTGATGTTCAGCAGGCGCCAATAACCGAAGCTTCCCCCAGTCGCGGAAAATAAGCCCTTATCGAGCTTGTCGATATACTGCATATGCACCGAGCCGGCGGATGCGAAGTCGCCCTCATCCGCGTAATATGGCCCCTTGCGCACGACGAGCGACGACAGAAGTTCGGGAATAAAAGGAAATTCGCGTCGGCGTAGCCCTTGTCCATGGCCATGCGTGCGCATGTTGAGCGGCATTCCGTCGAGCCAGAGCGCCAGATCCGTGCCGTGATCGAGCTGGAAGCCGCGAAGATTATATTGGTTGGCTTTGCCCTCGCCGCTGTGCTGCGAAACGACAAGGCCCGGAACGATTTCCAACGCTTCGCCGGGCCGTGAAAAAGGCACTGCGTTGACCTCCTGCGCCGGTGAAAGTCTTCACGCTTGCCGCTTCGCCCGGCGCCTTCGGCTGGGTCAAGACAGGGCTGACTCCGGCAGCGGGCTCCGCGGTTGGCGTCGGCGTTGGCGAAGGCCGCGCGGCCGGGGCGGAGTGCGCAACGACGCGCACCGGTTTGGACTTATGCGTCGGACGCCTCGCGACGTCGATGGCGGGGAGAGCCTCCTGGGCGAAAGAGAGCCTCGGCGTCGCAATCGCAATCAGGACGCAAGCGCTTATGCTTGCGATGTTACGACGGCCGCCCATACTCGCTCCGGATATGCTTTTTTCCATTCGATTATACCGCACGGTGAGCGGTCATTACGCGAAATCGATTTAGCGAAGGCGTTGCCTTTTTGTCACATCTCGGAGGATCAATGCTCATGTCCGTGCCCATGAGCATGAGAATGGGCGTGGGAGCGGCCGGCGGCGTCCGCAGGAACGACGACAAGTTGTCCGTAACGCACGCCCCGCTCGCCGATCACATGCCGCGCAAAATGCTCGACCTCCGATTTCCGGCCCTGAAGGAGCGAAACCTCGAGGCAGCTTTCCGCGTCGATGTGCACATGGAGCGTCGCGATGGAAAGATCGGTATGGCTGTGGTGGTCTTCCAGCAAACGTTTCGAGAGTTGCCGCGTCTCATGGTCATAGACATAAACCAGAGCCGCCATGCAATGACGCGCGCCGTCCTCGATTTGCGGCTGCTTCATGAGCCCAGCGCGCACGAGGTCCCGCACGGCCTCCGAGCGGTTCCGGTGGCCTCCCGCCTCCATATATTTGTCGAGGATCGCCATCAGATCGTCGTCGATGGTCATCGTCACGCGCTGCATCGCCCGTCCTCGCTATTTAACGAATCACTGGTTTGCATCATTGCGCGCCGGAAGTCTTAAAGGCGTCGATCAGGCCCCGCAAGGCGCGCGAATTCCGATCTTGTCCGCCCCGCGACCTTGGGGCAAGGTGCGCCGCCCCGCGCGTCAAAAGGAGAGATGCAGTGAAAAGAAGCCTGGGAGTCTTTATCGCGCTCGCGCTTTTTTGCTGCGGCTTCGCCCCTTTGGCGCTGGCGCATACGGCGGATATTTCGACAGGCAAGATCGACGTCAAAAAGGACGGCGTCTATGTCGTCGATGTCGGATTTCTCGCGACCGATCTCGAGCGTATGTTTCAGGAAACGATGTCCGAGCGCGCGGGAGCGAGCCTCGCCGACCCAGGCGTTCTCGAAAGCGAGATCGGAAAATTCGTCGAGCGCCGGGTTTCGATGCACGACGCCGCCGGACGCAATTGCGCGAGTCGCGTCGAAAAGTCGGGGGAAGACCCTACCAATCAGGACAGCGCGCTGATCGTGCTGCGCTTCGACTGCGCAGGAATTCCGGGCCAGATTTTCTACGACGCAACCAAATTGCTCGCGGCGCAGGGCTCGAAGGGCAAGCACCTCGTCACGCTCATCGGGACGCACAACGCCGGCGAGATCATGCTGTATCCTGCCGATCCCGCGCTCGATCTCTCCAAACCCCTCATGACGACATGGCAGCTTATGCTGAAGTTCGGCGAGGCGGGCGTCGAGCACATTGTGACGGGCTACGACCACCTGTGTTTTCTCTTTGCGCTGATCCTGTGGGCGCATCGCGTCTGGCCGGTGGTGAAGATCGTCACCGCCTTCACCGTGTCTCACTCGATCACCTTGTCGCTCGCGGCGCTTAATATCTTCACTCTGCCGTCGACTTTGACGGAGTCCCTGATCGCGGCCTCGATCGTTTTCGTTGCGGTGGAGAATTTCTTCTCGAGCAACATAGACAAACGCTGGCGCGTCACATTCCTTTTTGGATTCATCCATGGTTTCGGTTTTGCAAGCGCGCTGAGCGAAATGGGCGTGCCGCAAAACGCCGTGGTGCCAGCGCTGGCGTCCTTCAACATAGGCGTGGAGCTCGGCCAGATCGCAATTGTTCTGCTGGTAATGCCGATCCTGCTCTACATCGACAGGCACACGAAGGGCGAGCGTCACAAGCTGCTGGTCTATGCAGGGTCGTCTATCATCGCGCTATTTGGACTCTACTGGCTGCTGGAGCGCACCGGCGTCCTGGCGCGGTTCGGCATCGGGGCGTGAGGGACGCCCTCACGCCTTCACTTTCACATATTCGCCCGGCGCGTCGCAGATCGGCTTGAGGCGTCCGCCGCCGGGTTCTCGCGCCTTCACCTTGCCGGGCGCCTGAGCGACGAACCATTGGAGCCAGTCGCCCCACCACGATCCTTTCGTCTCCCGAGCCGACTCCGTCCACGCCTCGAAGGAGCCGACGGGCGGGCCGCCGGTCCAATATTGATATTTGTCCTTGGTCGGGGGATTGACGACTCCGGCAATATGGCCTGCTCCCGCGAGAACATATTTGACCGGCCCCCCGAAATATTTGGCGCCTGTGAAAACCGAACGCGCGGGGGCGATATGATCGTCCTTCGCCGCGAGTTCGTAGACGGGAATTTTCACCTTGCGCAAATTGAGTTTGACGCCGTCGATGACCATTTCGCCGCGCGTGAGGCTGTTTTCGAGATAGCAGCTCCGCAGATAAAAGGAATGATTGGCGCGGGGAATGCGCGTGCAATCCGAATTCCACGTCAGGAGATCGAAGGCCGCGGGTTCGACGCCCTTCATGTAGTTGTTGACGACATAATTCCAGATGAGTTCGTTCGGCCGCAGCATATTGAAAGCGTTCGCCATTTTGACGCCTTCCAGATAGCCGGTCTTCGCCATGCTCTCGTCGAGCGCGGCAAGCCGCGCCTCGTCGACAAAAATCTGTAAATCGCCGGCGTCCGAAAAATCGACCTGAGTTGCGAAAAACGTCACGCAGTCAATTCGGTCGTCGCCGACCGCGGCCATATAGGCGAGCGTCGCGGCGAGCAGAGTGCCTCCGACGCAATACCCCGCCGCGGCGACTTTCTTTTCGCCGGTCGCCTGTTCGATTGCGCCGAGCGCGGCAAGAATGCCTTCGCGCATGTAGGCCTCGAAGCCCTTTTCGGCTTGGGACTCGTCGGGATTGACCCAGGAAACGATGAAAACCGTCAGTCCCTGCGCCACCGCCCAGCGCACGAAGCTCTTCTCGGCGTTAAGATCGAGCACGTAAAATTTGTTGATCCATGGCGGGATGATCAAAAGCGGCCGCGCATAGGTCTCTTCCGTGACCGGCGCATATTGGATGAGTTCCATCACTTCGTTTCGGAAAATCACCTTGCCAGGCGTATTGGCCATGTCGACGCCGAGCGCGAACTTGCTTTCGTCGCTTTGTCTGATCTTCAGCATTCCGCCGCCCGCCGACAGATCCTCGGCGAGCATTTTCATCCCCCGCACAAGATTTTCGCCTTTTGCATCCAGCGTGGCGCGCAATAACTCCGGGTTGGTTGGCACAAAATTCGACGGCGACAGGGCGCTCGCGATAAGCCGAACATAGAAGGCCGCTTTGGCCCGCGTCTGCGGATCGACGCCTTCCGTCTTCTCCACCGCCTCTCCGGCCCAGCGCGAGGCGAGCATGTAAGATTGCCGAAGGAAGTCGAAATAGGGGTTTTGACTCCACTCCGGTGCGGTGAAGCGTTTATCGGAAGGGTCGACGGGCACTACGGGGGCCAAGTCCTCGCCGGAGTAGCGCCGCAACGTCTGGCTCCAAATATCGGCGAGGCCCTGCGCCAGACTCGCCTGCGCCATGGCGGCGCGCTCAGGTTTCGCCAGCCAGGATTCGACGACGGCGCCGAGGGTGCGGGTCGCGTCCGCAACGCTGTTCGCGAGTTCGCTCCGCGCCTCGCCCGGGTCGATCCCGCCGAGGGCTGCGGCCAAAGCTTTGCGGCTGTGATCGACCAGTTTGGCCAGATTTTCCGCCATTGCGTCATAATCATGGCTGGCTTTGGGGTCATGTTGAGAAACGCCCTTGTCCGGCGGATGCGCCGGCAGGATGGACACCGACGATGCGCTGATGTCCCCTCCGTTCTTCACCTTGGGCGGTTTCGCGCCTTCGGCCTTAGACGAGGCCTCCTTGGATCGGCGCTTCTTGGACTTATGCGACCCCGACGCTTTGGCGTCCGACTTTCGGCTTTTTGCTTTGTCTTCTGGGTCAATGGAGCTCTTCATGCCTGTTCCAATATCGACGGATCCGCCCTTGCCTATGGGCTTGCAAATCCGCCTTTGCTATTCCTGCCGAAAGTCGCCGCAGAAAGCGACGATCGAAAATTCATACGCCCGCGCCCGACCGGAGCCTCACGCATAATATGAGAAAACATCTTGCATATGAAAGGGCGCTCGAAAACCGATATGCTCGGCGCATCAGAGGTTTCGCAGCGCGTTTTCTCGCGTTATGCGGCCTTTGCGCTTTATTTTTCGCCGCCACGCCGAGCGTTTTGGCTCAAGAGCCCCAAGGCTTGGGCGAGGCGATTGGCCGCATCTTCGAAGGCGCCAACCTTAGGAATCCAGCTCCACCGCCCGCCGACTTCGTGGTGAATTCGCGCCCCGAGCCGGGCGGCGAAGATTACGCGCCATTCGCCGCTCCCGGCGCCGCGACGGGCGCGAAAAAGAAAACCGCCAAGGATTTCGAAGCCATTGGCGCGGATCTCAGTCGCGCGGGGGCGCTCAATCGCGCCCGGGCCGCGGAGGTCGGAAGGCCAGCCGCGGCAGGCAGCCCGCAGCCGGCAAAAAAATCCGCCCGCAGCGTCGAACGTGGAAATAAACGCGTCGATTGAAGGCTGTTCGCCGCGGCCCGAAGTGCTAAGACTTGAACGGATCGCCTTTCTGCATCGGATTCGTGTCGGAATGTCTGATTTTTATCGCGTCAAGCGGCTCCCGCCCTATGTATTCGAGCAGGTTAACCGCCTGAAGGCCAAGGCGCGCGCCGGAGGCGCCGACATTATCGACCTCGGCATGGGCAATCCCGATCTGCCCGCTCCGCGCCATGTCATCGACAAGCTGGTCGAGACAGCCGGCCGTCCGCGCACCGACCGTTATTCCGCCTCCAAGGGCATCGCCGGCCTCAGACGCGCGCAGGCCGCCTATTACGAACGGCGCTTCAGCGTGAAGCTCGATCCGGAAACGCAGATCGTCTCGACGCTTGGCTCGAAAGAGGGCTTCGCCAATATGGCTCAGGCCATCACTGAGCCCGGAGACGTGATTTTAGCGCCCAATCCCTCCTACCCGATCCATGCCTTCGGTTTTCTGATGGCCGGCGGCGTCATCCGTTCCGTACCCGCCGATCCGACGCCGGATTATTTCACCGCGCTGGAGAAAGCGGTGGTCCATTCGATCCCGAAGCCCGTCGCCGTGGTCGTCTGCTACCCCTCCAATCCGACCGCAACCGTCGCCTCGCTCGATTTTTACAAAGATCTCGTCGCCTTCGCGAAAAAGCACGAGCTTTTTGTTCTTTCCGACCTCGCCTATGCGGAAGTGTTCTTCGACGGAGTTCCGCCCCCTTCCGTTCTCCAGGTTCCGGGAGCAATGGACGTCTCCGTGGAATTCACCTCAATGTCGAAGACCTATTCCATGGCCGGATGGCGCATCGGCTTTGCGGTGGGCAATGAGCGGCTCTGCGCAGCGCTCGCCCGGGTGAAAAGCTATCTCGACTATGGCGCGTTCACGCCGATTCAGGTCGCCGCCGCTGCGGCGTTGAACGGCTCAGACGAATGCATCAGGGAAATGCGGTCGATCTATAAGAAACGCCGCGACGTCATGGTCGAGAGTTTTGCGCATGCGGGGTGGCCGATTCCCGCGCCTTCCGCCTCGATGTTCGCCTGGGCGCCGATACCCGAGCGATTTTCCGGACTGACGAGTCTCGAATTCTCCAAGCTCCTGATCGAGAGGGCCGATGTGGCCGTGGCGCCCGGCATCGGCTTTGGCGAATATGGAGAAGGTTTCCTGCGTCTGGCGCTGGTCGAAAACGAACAACGCATTCGGCAGGCGGCGCGCAATCTGCGCAGATTTTTCGAAACCGCCGATCAAAAATTGCACAATGTCGTGCCGCTCGCGGCGCGAGGCTAATATCAGGCGAGGCGTCGGCCTCCCGCGCCGCGTGGGGCCTGGTTCACCAGCGAAGGACCGCGCCGCCCCAGGTCATGCCCGCGCCAATGCCCATCATTGCGATGACGTCGCCAGGATGCAGGCGCCCAGCGCGATTGGCTTCATCGAGAGTGATCGGCAAGGAAGCGCTGGACGTATTGCCGAAGCGGTCGATATTGATCCAGCACTTCTCGATTTCTATGCCGAGATTTTTCATCGCCGATTCGATGATACGCAAATTGGCCTGATGCGCGATGACATGCGTTACGTCCTGCGCGGACAGACCCGCTATGTCGAGCGTGTCCTTTATGATTTCCGGCAGAAGGCGCGTCGCGACCTTATAAACTTCACGCCCGCGCATTCTGATTTTGTGGTTTTTGGAGAGGAGCACTTCTTCCGAAAAAGGATGAAGACTGCCGCCGCCGAAAATCCCCAGAATGTCGGTCATGCTGCCGTCGGTGCGCAGTTTCGCCGCCAGCATCCCGCGATCTGCATCCTCGCTCGCGCCGAGGATGATCGCTCCGGCTCCGTCCCCGAACAACACGCATGTCTCGCGATTGCTCCAGTCAACTACGCGGCTTAACGTCTCGGCGCCAATCACGAGCGCACGCTTGACCTGACCCGTACGGATGAATTGATCGGCGATCGACAGTCCATACAGCGAACCTGCGCAGGCCGCAGAAACATCGAAGCAGAAAGCGTTGACTGCGCCGATCTTGGCCTGAACATAAGCTGCACAAGATGGTGTCGGCGTGTCCCCGGTCACCGTTGCTACGATGATAAGATCGATCTCGTCGGGGCTGACGTCGGCGAGCTCCAGAGCGCGCTTCGACGCGGCCGCCGCCATATCGGAAGTCGCCTCGCCTTCCGCCGCGATACGGCGCTCCTTAATGCCCGTGCGGCTCACGATCCAGTGACCGTTCGTCTCGACAAGCTTTTCGAGATCGGAATTGGTGAGTACCCGCAGCGGCGCGTAAGAACCCGTTCCTAGGACAATCGAATTCGGCAATTGGTCTCGCCCTTTTCAGGAGGGGTGGGTTGCGAACAAGAGTCGCGCGGCTGCGCCGAAGCTGAGCTTCCCGTCGAAGCGGCCGCCTTCGTAGAGCGGCTCCCTTGTTGAAGGGCTCATCGATAACGACTCCCCTCCGCCCTTGCAAGGCGCCGCCCAAGCCGAACGCACAATCTAAGCCCTAAGCTGCACTTGATCCAGGCGATTGCTATAGCAGCGGCGGCATGGCAAGCGTCGGTCATGAGAGACGAGATTCAGCTCCCCGCCGAGGCGGAAAAGAAAGAACACGCTCCCCGCGTGTCTTTTGTTTCGCTCGGCTGCCCCAAGGCCCTCGTTGACAGCGAGCGCATCGTCACACGGTTGCGAGCCGAAGGTTACGAACTTTCGCGCACCCACGCCGGCGCCGACATCGTAATTGTCAACACATGTGGTTTTCTTGACAGCGCCAAAGCGGAATCGCTGGCGGCGATCGGAGCGGCCTTGAAGGAAAACGGCAAGGTCGTCGTCACAGGCTGCATGGGCGCTGAACCGGAGAATGTGAGCGAGCGATTCCCCAATGTTCTGGCGATCACCAGGCCGCAGGACTATGAGAGCGTGCTCGAGGCTGTGCACAAAGCGGTTCCGCCGGAGCATGATCCTTTTCTCGATTTGCTGCCCGCGCAGGGGGTGAAATTCACGCCCCGTCACTATGCTTACCTCAAAATTTCGGAAGGCTGCGACAACAGCTGCTCCTTTTGCATTATTCCGGCCTTGCGCGGCCCGCTCGTCTCGCGTTCGGCGGCGGACGTTCTGCGGGAAGCCGAACGGCTGGTGCGCGCGGGTGTGAAGGAGCTGCTTGTCATTTCGCAGGATACGAGCGCCTATGGCCGCGACCTGCGTTACGCGGAGAGCGCATTTCATGACAGAAACGTGCGCGCAAGGTTCGTCGATCTTGCGCGCGAACTCGGTTCGCTCGGCATTTGGGTGCGCCTGCACTATGTCTATCCCTATCCGCACGTCGACGAGGTGGTGGAGCTGATGGCCGAAGGGAAAATACTTCCCTATCTCGACATTCCCTTTCAGCATGCGGCGCCTTCTGTTTTGAAAGCGATGAAACGCCCGGCAAACGACGAAAACACGCTCGAACGCATCAAGAGCTGGCGGCGCGCTTGTCCAGATCTCGCCTTGCGTTCGACTTTCATCGTCGGATTTCCCGGCGAGACGGAAGAAGATTTCTCTTATCTTCTCGACTGGCTTGACGAGGCCAAAATCGACCGCGCGGGCGCGTTCAAATATGACCCGGTGAAGGGCGCGCGCGCCAATGATCTTGGGCTGCCCTTCGCCTCCGGCGAAACGAAGGACGCGCGCTGGAAACGATTCATGGAGCGCCAGCAAAAAATTTCTTCGCGCCTGTTGAGCAGGAAGCTTGGTAAGCGTCTGCCCGTCCTCGTCGACGATGGCGGCGGCGGCGACAGGGTGGCGAAGGGACGCACGAAATTCGACGCGCCCGAAATCGACGGCGCCGTCCATATCGCAACGCGGCGCCCGCTGCGGCCAGGCGACCTCGTCACCGTCAAGATAGAGCGCGCGGAGGCTTATGATCTATACGGCGCAGCCGTATAAGACGTTCGCGCGCCGTTATGATATCGTCCTTTTAGAAAACTCCGCAGGAGAATTCCCTATGAGCGACGAACAACCTCAAGAAAACATCCCCGAAAATCCGGCTCCGCCGCCACCGCAGCGGCCGACGCTGCTCATTCCACGCAGTTACGTCTATCTTACGGGCGCTATCGTCGCGATCTCGATCTTCGTGACGTTGTTCATGCGCAATCCCTATACGCAGGCGACCTCGGGCGATTATTACGAGAAAAGCTCCCTCGACAGTTCGATCCTTTGGGCCGCGATCTTCATCGGCCTGCCCGGACTTTTGTTCGCTTATCAGAAGTGGGTTGCGCCCAGGCTCAAGAGAAGGCGCTAGTCCGCCCCTGTGACGCGGCGCGCCGCAAGGAGGACGACGACAGCGCGAGCCGCGGCCCATGGAGATAAACAAAAGCGGGCGGAGTCGCGCAAGCCAGGAGCGCCGCGTCACGCTCGTCGATGCGCGCTGGGGCGAAATACTGCGCCGCTTTTGCGCTCATGGCCTTCAGAGTCGCGCCAGGACGGTCGATAATCGCGATGGGAACGGCGCGCGCTATCTCCTCCCAATCGCGCCAGCGATGAAACTGCAGCAGATTGTCCGCGCCCATAATCCAGACGAAGCGCACGTCGGGACAACGCCGAAGCAAGACGCGGATCGTATCGCATGTGTAATGCGCCCCGATCTGCGCCTCCAATCCCGTCACCACAATGCGCGGATCGCGCGCCAGCTTCCTCGCGGCGGCGATGCGCTCGGCCAGAGACGGCAGGCCTTTCGTGTCTTTTAGAGGATTGCCGGGGGTCACAAGCCACCACAGACGATCGACGCGCAACCGGCGCAGCGCGAGACGCGAGGCGAGCAGATGGCCTTCATGGGGTGGATCGAAAGAGCCGCCGAAGAGACCGATGCGCATGCCGGGCGCATGTGCGGGCAGACGAAGGATCATGCGCCCTTCCTACATTACGGCCGCACCTGTCCGGCCCCATGCACGCGATAATTGAAGGAGGTCAGTTGCTCGACGCCGACAGGTCCGCGCGCATGCATCCGTCCCGTGGCGATGCCGATCTCGGCGCCGAAGCCGAATTCGCCGCCATCGGCGAATTGCGTGGAGGCGTTGTGGAGAACGATGGCGGAATCGACCTCGGAAAGAAAACGCGCCGCCGCGGCTTCGTCATTCGTTACGATAGCGTCGGTGTGATGCGAACCATGAGTCTCGATATGTTCGATCGCCGCATCGAGTCCATCCACGACGCGCACGGCGATAATGGCGTCGAGATATTCCGCAGTCCAATCGTCGGCGCCCGCCCGCTTTACACGTGCGTCCGCCGCTTGCGCCGCCGCGTCGCCGCGCACCTCGCAACCAGCGTCAATCAGCATCGCAACGAGGGGAGCGAGATGCGTCTGCGCGCAGCCGCGGTCGACCAGCAAGGTCTCCGCCGCGCCGCAGATTCCCGTGCGGCGCATTTTTGCGTTCAGCACGATTTTCTTCGCCATTTCGAGATCGGCCGCAGTATGAACGAAGACATGGTTGACGCCTTCGAGATGCGCGAACACCGGCAGGCGTGCTTCGTTCTGCACGCGCGCCACAAGACTTTTTCCGCCACGCGGCACAATGACGTCGATCGCGCCGTTCAACCCGGCGAGCATAGCGCCGACCGCGGCTCGATCTGGCGTCTGGACGAGCGAGATCGCCGCTTCGGGCAGACCGGCCGCGCGTAGTCCCGCGACGAGACAGCGCCAGATCGCGGCGGAGGTTCTCAGGCTTTCGGAGCCGCCACGCAAAATCGCGGCGTTACCCGCCTTGAGGCAAAGGGCGCCAGCGTCGGCCGTGACGTTCGGACGGCTCTCATAAATGACGCCGATGACGCCGAGCGGAGTCGTAACCCGCTCGATGCGCAATCCGTTCGGACGTTCGAAGGTCGCGAGCACGCGACCGACGGGGTCCGGCAGAGCCGCGACCTCTTCCAGTCCGCGGGCCATCGCCTCTATGCGCTCGGGATTGAGGGTGAGACGGTCGAGAAAGGCGGCGGCGCCGCCGCGAGTCTTTGCATCCGCAACATCAAGAGCGTTAACGGCGAGAATGGCCGCAATCTCGCGCCGCAACTCGGCGGCGGCGGTCAGGAGCGCTTTGTTTTTTGTATCGTCCGACGCAAGCGCAACGGCGCGGGCTCCCGCTCGGGCGCGCCGGCCGAGCTCGGCCATATCCGCCTCGATTGAGACTTTTGAAGGTTCGATACGGTTTGGCAGGGTCATAGCTGCTCCAGCCCGCGGGTCTGAGACGCCGCATCGCTAGCATGAGCGACGCGCCACTGAAAGCCGCAAACGGCGCGCGGGGCAGGCCGCCTATTCGGAGCCCGCCTCGCGCAGGCTACTGCGCCGCATCGGGCCGCCGGTCGGTCAACGTCTCGAGGAACGCGACGATTGCGTCGACCTCCTGCTCGCTCAGCCGCGGTTTCTGGCCGGGTTTGCGGTCGTAGGGAACTTCTTTGACGTTTACGTTCTCATATTGCTCGTTTTGGAGGTCGTTATATTTCGTGACGCTCCCGTCTGAATTATGCGGATACCAGCGCTCCGGATTGGTGTCGCGCGTCGAGTAAAATGCGACGACGTCGCGCAGTTTGGTAAAGACGCCATTGTGCAGATAAGGCGCGGTGACAGCGATATTTCGCAAGGTCGGCGCTTTGAACTCGCCGCAGAGGCTGTCGACGTTGAAATCCTTGGGTGCGAGTTTCTCGAGCCCCGGTCGCTGACACAGTCCGAGATCGACAAAATGCGGGCTTTTGTTTTCCGGAATGGCCGCGTTTCTCGGCGCGCCGAGCGCGTCATAGCTAAAATCCGTGAAAATCCAGTCTTTCGGATCGCGGGAATCCACTTTGCCGACATGGCAGGCGAGACAATTGCCCTTTTTCGGGTCCTTGAACAGATCGAAGCCGCGCGCCTCCTGCGCCGTGAATTTTGCTCGACCTCGCAAGACATCGTCGAACTTTGAGGAGAAAGGATGAAAGCGCTCGGTATTCTCGAAAGCGACCACAGCCCGCGCCAGTTTTTCAAAAGCGGAATCGGGATTTACGAATAAGTCTGCGCCATAGACGCGCCGCGCCAGCTCCGCATAGGCGCCGTCGCGGATTTTTTCGACGACGGCGCGCTTCGACTGATTGTTCATCTCGCGCGGATCGAGCAACGGGCCCTCGACCTGCTCTAGGAGATCCGACGCCCGTCCGTCCAGAAACTGGCCGCCGACCGGAACCTTTTCGATTTTGCCCGTCTCTTCATTCGCCTTGTCGATGAATGAAAAGGGTGGGCTGAACGACGCGTACATCAGCGACGGCGGGTTACGCGTGCCGAGCATCTCCGGGCGGCTGCCCCGCGCAATCGCAGGGATCGGCGAGCCATTGTCGCCTGTGAAAGCCTTGGCGGGATCGTGACAGGATGCGCAGGAAACGCCCGCTGGCTGCGACAGGGTCTTGTCTTCAAAGATTCGTTTGCCGAGAAGTTCCGTCGGCGAGAGCGCCGCTTCGTCCTTCGCGACCGCGATATTTTGCTCGCGCGGGGGCGTCGGCGCGCTCTCGAGCGCGGATAGGCGGTAGCAAGAAAGAAAAAAACACGCCACAGCCAAAGCGGCGGCTCCGATGTAAGCTATTCGCAGTCGGATATCGGATGGCATCGCCGGCTCCGAAACAGGCCGTTCAACAAGTGGGTTTAGAAAATCGCCTCGAACGGCGTCAAACAGTATAGATTGGATGTTTTCCAAATAACAACCGCAACGACAGCAGCGAAAGGACATCGCCATGCAGAGCGATCATCAAAGCTGGTTCGATCGGCTCCGCGCTTATCGGAATCGCCTTATCACCGACGCCGGATTTCAGCGCTGGGCGCTCGCGAACCCTCTGGCTCGGCCCCTCGCCGCGAAGGGCGCAAGGACGGTCTTCGATCTTTGCGCAGGATTCGTTTATTCGCAGGTTCTCTTCTCCTGCGTCCGTCTCCGTCTTTTTGATCTTCTGCGGGAGGGGCCCCAATCCGCGGAAGCTCTCGCCGGGCGCGTCTCGCTGACGCCAGAAGCGACCGTGCGCCTGCTGGAGGCGGCGTTGTCGCTGAATCTGGTCGAGCGATGGAGCGGCTCGCGCTACGGGCTTTCGGCGCTCGGCGCGGCGCTCGCCGCCAGTCCCGCCGCTCTGGCGCTGATTGAACATCAGCCAATCGCCTACGCCGATCTGCAAGACCCCATAAGCCTATTGCGGCGGGACGGCGCCGGTCGGCGCGTCGCCGAATATTGGCCCTATTCCGCGGCGCCCCAGCCGAAGGAACTCTCCAGCGAACAGGTCGCCGCTTATAGCGCGCTCATGGCCGCTTCCCAGCCCGCGGTCGCCGAGCAGGCGCTCGACGCCTATCCGATGGAACGACATCGCGTTTTGCTCGACGTAGGGGGCGGCGAAGGCGCGTTTCTCGCGGCCGCCGCAGAACGCGCGCCCGACCTGAAATTGATGCTGTTCGACCTACCGGCGGTGACGCAACGCGCCAAGGAGCGTCTCGGGAACGCCGGCCTGCTCGAACGTGCTTTGCTTCACTCGGGCGATTTTCTCAAGGATCCGCTGCCGCAGGGGGCAGACATCATTTCACTCGTGCGCATCGTACACGATCATGACGACGAGTCCGCACTCGCACTGCTGCGCAACGTCCGAAAGGCGCTGCCCTCCGATGGCGCGCTGCTCATCGTAGAGGCCATGTCCGGCGTCAAAGGCGCGGAGCCCGTTACGGCCTATTATAGTTTCTATACGCTCGCGATGGGCCGCGGCGAGCCTCGAACCGCCGCCCAGATCGGCGCTTTGCTGAAAAAGGCCGGTTTCGCACATATCCGCCAGTTGCGGACTCGCCTGCCCTTGCTCACCAGCGCAATAGTCGCGTGGCCCGCATTGTAAGGGACGCATTGGACGCTTACGCTTCAGCGGCGCGCACGCGAAAAGCCTTCGCGCTTTTCTGGAACAGCGGTTCGAGCCGCAAGTTGTTTGCGGAGCGCCAGCTAAGGAGAGCTTGCGCCAAGGAGGAGATTTATGGCGGAGCATTGGCTGATTTCGGGAGCAAACCGCGGCATAGGCCGCGAAGTCGCGCTGCAAATCGCCGCGCGCGGCGACCGTGTTACGGGGACAGTCCGAAATGACGAGGCGCGCACGCGACTTGCAGAAGAAACCTCGCAATACCGCGACCGCTTCGAGATTCTGGTTTTGGACATGCGTGACGAAGCGGCCATCAAGGCGGCGGCGAAGCGGTTGAACGGGCCGATCGACGTGCTCGTCGCCAACGCAGGGGTCATCGGGCCCCAGCGCCAGTCCGCGCTCGACACGGACTTCGACGGCGTGATCGACACTTTTTCCGTAAACACGCTCGGACCGCTCAGACTCGCCCAGGCGTTTCTGCCTTTGCTGCGCGGCGCGGCGAATCCGCGCATCGTTTTCATTTCCAGCGCCCTAGGTTCGCTTGCAAATGCGGGCGCCGATCAGATCGCCTATCGCGCGTCAAAGGCGGCGCTCAACATGATTATGCGCGCTCTTGCGAATGAATTGAAGCCGCAAGGCGTTACCGTCGTATCGATGCACCCGGGATGGCTTCGCACCGATATGGGGGGCGCCAATGCGCCGCTCGCCGTTGAGGAAGGCGCAGCGGGGCTGATCGCCACAATCGACGGCTTGTCCGCCGCCAGGACGGGGCGTTTTCTCGATTTCCGCAACAAGGAAGTGGCGTGGTGACGCCGCCATGTTGTCAATTTCGCGACATGTCCACTGCAGCGCGGGCCTTTTCTTCGATCGACGCCGCATCTTCGCGGGTCAGACGCCCGCGCGGGGTCGGCACGTCGAGCGTCGCGTAAACATGCGCAGGGCGCGCAGAGAGTAGAAAAATCTTGTTGGCGAGTTCAATAGCTTCGCGCAAGTCATGCGTGACGACGAGCGTCGTCACGCGCTTTTCGTCGATCAGCGTCGCGATCTCGCGCCGGAGCTCTTGCGCGAGCGCGAGGTCGAGCGAAACAAAAGGCTCGTCGAGCAGCAGAAGATCGGGCTTTATCGCGAGAGCGCGCGCAAGCGCGACGCGGCGCGCCAGGCCGAGCGAAAGCTCCCGCGGGAAATGATAGCGGTGCTCCGTAAGCGAAAGCGCAACGAGCAGCAACAAGATGTCTTCCTCCGTCGCCTCGGGCGCAGCAAGACGTATGTTATCCTCGACATCGCGCCACGGCAGCAGGCGCGGCTCCTGAAACACCATGCCGATCCTGACATGAGGAGCGAGAACGATGCGCCCTTCATATGCGTGGTCGAGGCCCGCAATAATGCGCAACAAGGTCGTCTTGCCGCAACCCGAGGGGCCAACCATGGCGCCCGCTTCGCCACTCGCAAGTTCGAAGGCGAGGCCCTGAAGCGCTCGCTGCCGGCCACCATTTGCAGATGTGAAATCTTTCGCAGAAATGGAGACTTCCAAAGCGGCGCCCGAGCGATGAGACGCAGGCGCCGAAATCCGCTCGTCCTGGGCGCCCGTTTGCCGAGCCTTCTTCCGGGATTGAGCGACGACGCCCTTTGGCGCAAATCCGCCCCGCCAGCGCGACGCCCGGACCTCGATGGGTTGCACGACAAAGGTTTCGACGGCGAGCATTAATGCGACAAATGGCAATGCGTAAGCGAGCAGCAAACGCACGTCGAACAGTTGAAAGGCGAGATTGATTTCGAAACCGACTCCATTGGAGCGGCCAAGCAATTCGACGACAAGGACGATCTTCCAGACGAGCGACAGCCCCGAGCGAGTCGCGGCGGCGACGTAGGGCGCGAGCTGCGGCGCCAGTATATGACGCAGCCGTGCGCCAGCGCTCAGCCGGAACACTTTCGCCATCTCATCGAGCGCCGGATCGAGCGCCCGCGCGCCCTCGCGCGCGATCACGACGGCGTTCGGCAGCTTGTTGAGAGCCACGGCGCCGATGGCGGCGACCTCGGTCAATCCCGCCCAAATATACGCTAGCACGATCACGACGAGCGCCGGAAGATTGAGAAGCACGACGAGCCAGGGATCGAACAGTCGATCGATCAATTTGCGCCGGCCCATGAAATAGCCGATCGCCGTCCCGAGACTCATCGCCAGAAGAAAAGCCGCTGCAACGCGCAACAGTGTGATTGCAAGATTAGAAAACAAGGCTCCCGAGCGAGCTTCTTCGACGATGGTCGAAAAAACGGGAACAGGCCCCGGCAAACGCCGCGAATGGCTAAAGAGAGACGCCGCCTGCCATAGCAATAATAGAAGCGTTAACGAGATGAGTCTTATCAACGAGCGCTGTCCTTGGCCCCGTTCCGGTAAAATGTTCCAGGGTCGAGAGCTTTGCCAGGGCCGACGAGTTTTTCGCCGCCGATCTCCGCGAGCACTTTGTAAAGCGTCGCCGCGTCGGCCTCCTGGTCCGAGACGCTGCGCTTCGGGAATCCCGCGACATAGCGCATGCGATAGAGTCGCAGCACGGCCGGGTCTTTGGTCGGGATGCGGGTTTGCGCCGCCGCCCAGGCTTTGTCGGAGTTTGCGATCAGCTCCCTCGCCTTTCCGGCCATGGTGAAGAAGCGCGAGAGCACATCTTTATTTTTTTCCGCAAAACCCTCGTCGAACACATAACCCGTCACGACAGGATCGCCTTTTGCGCCGAGCGCTTTTTCGACATCTGCGATGTCAATGACGCGATGGAAACCGCGCAATTCGAGATCGGCGGAAAAGGTCCAGAATTCGAGGACGGCGTCGAGTTCGCCCTGCGCGGCCTTTTCCGCGATAAGCGGCGGGGCTCCATAGAGAATTGTCGTCGTCTTTTCGAGATCGAGGCCGTTTCGCAGCGCATAGGCCTTTAGAAACAGCCAGCTCTTGTCGACCGGGCCTCCTGCGACGCCGAGCTTCTTTCCCATGAGATCGCTCAGGGATTTGATCGAAGCGTCCTTCGCCATCACCGCGCCGACCGAGGTCGAGTAAGGATAGAAGACAAGCTTCGCTCCCTGGGCGCGTTCGCGCGCGACCCAAAGCCAATCCGAAACGATAATATCCGCGGAGCCGCCCTGAATCGCGATCTTTCCCGCTTCCGTCGATGCGAGTTCAGTGGCGTCGATCTCCAGCCCGGCTTCCTTGTCGAGCCCGAAAGCGGAGGCGACCGCCAGCTCCCAACCGAGCGTGCCGGTTTTCTGAATCGCCAGGCGGAGTCTGTCGGCGGCCTGCGCGCCTCCCGCAAGAATTGGCGCGAAGGCGGCGAGAACACAGATGAGCGATCGAAGTTTCATTTTGCCCCCATGCTTTCGAAAGCATGGCTCTTAGCGCGTCTCACTGGCGGCGTCGATGCGTCTTGACGCTCAGGCGGCTGCACGCCTTTCGAGCATGGACTCATAAACAAGCATGAGGCGCCCGACATGGCGGTCGAGAGTGAAGGGATCGCGCCAGAAACTTTCATAAGCAGCCATGGAAAGCTGCGCGACAAGAAAGTCGTTTTTGATCCGTTGGAGCGCATTGGCGAGAGAGGTGACGTCGCCGCCTTTGAACCACAAGCCGGTGGTCCCGTCTTCGATTTCCTCGCGCCCAGCGCATACGTCCGAGACGATCACGGGCGTTCCCAGCGCCTTCGACTCGAGCACCGTGAGAGGCTGACCTTCGTACCAGAGGGAAGGAAAGGCGAGCGCCCGCGCGGAGCGCATCAGTTCGCGGGCGCGTTCGGGCGCCTGCCAGCCCAGAAACCGCATATGCGGGAAGCGTTGTTTCAGTTCGCCCATGATGGGGCCATCGCCGACGATTACGGGTGAAACGCCAGCAAGCTGCGAGGCCTGCGCCAGCAGCAGCACGCCCTTTTCCGGCGAGAGCCGGCCGACGAAGATCAAATCGCCCGAGGCGGGATTTTCCTTCGGGCCAAGATCTTCGCAGTCGATAGGGTTCGACACCAGATGAACGCGAACGCCTTTCGGCAAATATGGCGCAACGATCTGCTGCTGAAAATTCGAGATGCAGATATAGTCGGAAAAGATTTCGGGAAGCCGCGCATATTGCTGCGCCACAATCAGCCGCGCACTGCGCCAGAGTTTGCGGGCATAATTGCGCGAGTCGCAGTTCGTCTTGAGACATTCCGATGATAGCGGCGTCAGCGGACAGACTTCATTGGTCTGATAATTGTAGAACCCGCCGTTCGGGCAAAACAGAAAATATTCATGGATGGTGTAAACGGCCAGCAGACCCGAGGCCGCGATGGGCCGTGCGATCGACGGCGAAAGCGCCTTCGCCCAGCCGTGCACGTGAACGATGGTCTCGCCTTTCGGGAGCGTCTTGAGAAGCTTGGCTAATCGCCATTCCGCAGCGAGATTCCACGTTCCCTGAAACGCCGCGGCGGCGCGCCACGGGTTTCCCAACAGATCGTGCTGTCCCAGGCAGACGATCTCGACGCCGGCGTCGATCAGACGCTGATCCACCGGCTCGGCGGCCGCGAAAACGATCGGCCGCGCGCCACGCGCCTTGAGGCCGAGCGCGCTGTCGATTGCCACCTTCGCCTGTCCGCCGGTCACCGACGCATGGTCGACGCATATAACGACGGTCAATTGGGCGCTTGGGGACTGCATGGGCTCGGCGAAGGCTGTGCGGCGAAATTATGTCGAATGCGGCTCTTACATGGGAAAAGAGCGGGGGAAAAGACAGGCTTTCGCCGCGTTTCAACGCCTGTCGCGCATTTTGCGCCGAATCGAGCTAAGATTAATCTATGGCCCACAGCAACGATCTCTTCGGTGCCGCGCCGCGCAAGGCCGCCGCGTCTTCCGCCCGTCAGCCGGCTAAAAGCAGCGGAAAGGGCGATTATACCGCCGCCTCCATCGAGGTTCTGGAGGGGCTCGAACCCGTCCGCCGCAGGCCGGGAATGTATATCGGCGGCACGGACGAAGCCGCCATGCACCATCTCTTCGCCGAGGTGCTGGACAATTCCATGGACGAAGCGGTCGCGGGCCACGCCACATTCATCGAGGTCGAGCTGGAGAGCGACGGATGGCTCTCTGTGACGGACAATGGCCGCGGCTTTCCGATCGACCCGCACCCGAAGTTTCCGAAAAAATCCGGTCTTGAGGTCGCAATGACGACGCTGCACGCCGGTGGCAAGTTCGACAGCGGCGCCTATCAGACTTCAGGCGGTCTGCATGGCGTCGGCGTTTCTGTCGTCAATGCGCTTTCCGAAAAGGTGGAGGTGGAGGTCGCCGTCGGCCAGCAACTCTACAGGCAGGAATTTTCGCGCGGACTTCCGCTGACCAAGCTCAAGCCCATGGGCAAAGTCGCCAATCGGCGCGGCACAAAGGTTCGCTTCAAACCGGACGCGCAGATTTTCGGCGCCAACGCCCATTGGCGCCCCGCTCGGCTGTTTCGCATGTCGCGCTCCAAGGCCTATCTCTTCGGCGGCGTTGAAATCCGCTGGCGTTGCGATCCATCGCTCATCGAAGCCGGCTCCAATGTCCCTGCCGAGGCCGTCCTGCGCTTCCCAGGCGGGCTCAAGGATTATCTCGCCCGCGAAATCGAGGGCAAGGAAACGGTCGCCGATCAGCCCTTCGCAGGCAAGATTGAACGCGAGGGCGGACACGGTTCACTCGAATGGGCGGTGTCATGGCTCGCCAATGACGACGGCTTCGTCCATTCCTATTGCAACACCATCCCGACGCCGGATGGCGGCACGCATGAGGCAGGATTCCGCACCGCCCTGCTTCGCGCGCTCAAGGATCACGCCGAGCGCGTCGGACAGGGCAAGCGCGCGGCGCAGATCGTCTCCGACGATCTCATGGGTCAGTCGGCGGCGATGATCTCGGTCTTCATTCGTGAACCGGAATTTCAGGGCCAGAATAAGAGCCGTCTGATGAGCGCCGAAGCTGCGCGGCTCGTTGAGGGCACCGTTCGCGACGCATTCGATCATTGGCTTGCGGGCGCGCCGTCGCAGGCAAACAAACTGCTCGATTTTGCGGTTGAGCGCGCCGAGGAGCGGATCAGGCGCCGCGCCGAAAAAGAGATTGCGCGCAAATCGCCGACCCGAAAAACCAGACTGCCCGGCAAGCTTGCCGATTGCACGAACACTTCGGCGCAGGGCTCGGAGCTGTTCATCGTCGAGGGAGACTCCGCAGGCGGCTCGGCAAAAATGGCGCGCGATCGCGCCAGCCAGGCGGTGCTGCCTCTGCGCGGCAAAATTCTGAACGTCGCCTCCGCCACGCGCGACAAGCTCGCCGCCAACCAGCAACTCGCCGATCTGGCGCAGGCGCTCGGTTGCGGCCTCGGCGCCCATTATCGTGCAGAAGATCTGCGCTACAGCAAAATCATCATCATGACGGACGCCGATGTCGACGGCGCCCATATAGCGTCGCTTCTCATTACATTTTTCTATCGACAGGCGCCTCGCCTGATTGAAGGCGGACATCTCTATCTCGCCGTTCCGCCCCTTTACAAGCTCACGCAAGGGTCGATGACCGTCTACGCGCGCGATGACGCCCATAAGGATGAACTCATCCGCAAAGTGCTGACCGGGAAAGGCAAAATTGAAACGAGCCGCTTCAAAGGACTCGGCGAAATGATGCCCGCGCAGCTCAAGGAAACGACCATGAACGCAAAAAAGCGCACGCTCTTGAAAGTCGTCGTTTCAAATGAGGACCGCGAAGAAACCGCCGATTGCGTCGAACGTTTGATGGGAAACAAGCCCGAAGCGCGTTTTATATTCATTCAGGAGCGCGCAGCTTTCGCTTCGGATTTAGTGGATATTTAGAACGCTCCGTGAACCTGCGTCGATCAAGGCTCGCATGGCGAGCCAACTGGCTCTATGGTGGCGTCGCAACCGCGCGCAACCGATAGGATCGACGCTTTGTCAAACGCCGATGTTTTACAGGAAACAAGAAGCGAGGGGCCGCAGCCTGCCGCGGTTGGCGGAGACGATCTTTCGCAGGCGATCGCTTTGCAGCGGATGCAGATGGCGCTTGACGCCGCGCGCACCGGCATATGGGACTGGAATCTCGTCACCGGCGAAGTGCATCTCGACGCACGCGTGCGCGCGCTTTGGGCGCTGCCCGACGACATGCCAGGAAGCTTCGAGCTTTTCCGAAACGCTCTGCATCCGCAGGACCGCAAACGCACGAAGGAAGCGGTGGGGATTGCGCTCGATCCCGAGCAGCAGGGTGACTATGAGGTGGAGTATCGCGTTATCGGCATGACGGACCGCGTCGAACGCTGGGTCTCGGTGCGCGGCCGCACGTTTTTCGAAAACGGCCGCGCCGTGCGGATTCTTGGAACGGCGCGCGACATCACCGAACGAAAACATCGCGAACAGCATGTGCGCACGCTTTTGCGCGAACTTGTTCATCGCTCGAAAAATCTGCTCGCGGTCGTGCAGGCCATGGCGCGCCAGACAGCCACCACTGCGCCTTCGATCGACGAGTTCCAGCGCAAATTCTCTGCGCGGCTGCAAGCGCTGTCCATGGCCCATGATCTGCTCGTGTCGCAGGACTGGCGCGGCGCCTCGATATGCGACCTCGTACGCAAGCAGATGGCCTATTGTCTCGACATTTCGCAAGGCGACGTTGGCGCCCATGCGCTAATCGAAGGCCCCCCGATCATGCTGAAGCCGGAGGCGGCGCAAAACATCGGGCTCGCCCTGCACGAGCTCGCCGTCAACGCGCTTACGCATGGCGCGCTGTCCTGCCCGGAGGGACGGATTGAAATTCGCTGGCGGCGCGACAATGGACATTTCTGCCTCGAATGGCGCGAGTCCGGCGGTCCCTGCATCGCCTCGCCGCCCGCGGAAGGGTTCGGTCACAAGGTCATCAAACGGCTGGTGGCGCAGGCGCTCGACGGCGAGAGCACGCTTCTCTTTCCGCCTGAGGGATTCGTGTGGACGCTGACCGTGCCGGTATCGCACGCAATCGCCAAATAGGCTGCGCATTCGCCCAATCGCGGCGGCTCGGCTATCCTGGCTGCGGGAGCGAATCAGGCATGAGCAAGCCGACCTTCTATGAGTTTTTCGCCGGCGGCGGCATGGCGCGCGCGGGCCTCGGCGATGGCTGGCAATGTCTTTTCGCGAATGATTTCGACGCCAAGAAAGCCGAGAGCTATCGCGCCAATTGGGGCGGCGAGGAGCTTTTCGTCGGCGACGTGCGCAAGATCGAGACGCGCCAACTACCAAGCCGCGCCGATCTTATTTGGGCGTCCTTTCCCTGTCAGGATCTGTCGCTTGCGGGCGGCGGCGCGGGGCTCAAAGGCGAGCGCTCGGGAACGTTCTGGCCGTTCTGGGAAATTGTAAAGAAGCTCCGCAAGGAAGAACGCCACCCGCCGCTGCTCGTGCTCGAAAATGTGTGCGGCGCGTTGACCTCGCATGGCGGCAAAGATTTCACCTCGATCTGCGATGCGTTGGCGAGAGAGAATTATCGCTTCGGCGCACTCGTCATAGACGCATCGCTCTTCGTTCCGCAGTCGCGTCCGCGGCTGTTCGTTATTGCGGTGAGCGGGGGCGTTGTCGTTCCGGGAACGCTCGCGGATCAGGCGCCGATTGCGCCTTTCCATACGCGCGCGCTGCAAACGGCGCATGAGCGCCTACCGAAGCGCCTGCGAGAGTACTGGCTTTGGTGGCGTTTATCAGAGCCGCCATTGCGCAATAGTTCTCTTGCCGAAATTATCGAAGAAAACCCGATAGACGTTGATTGGCATTCGCGCGCAGAGACCCAATCGCTTCTTACGAAAATGAGCGCGCTTAATCTCGTCAAAGTAGAGAAGGCGAAACAAGCGGGTCGCAGAATGGTCGGAACGCTGTACCGACGCACGCGCTATCAAAACGGAGCAAAAATTCAGCGAGCGGAGGCGCGTTTCGACGATGTCGCAGGCTGTTTGCGGACGCCCGGCGGCGGCTCGAGCCGGCAGTTCGTGCTCGTCATCGAGCAAGGACGCGCGCATTCACGCCTCATATCCGCGAGGGAAACTGCGCGGCTGATGGGCCTTTCCGATGATTATGTATTGCCCGCGAATTATAACGAGGCCTACCATCTCACGGGCGATGGCGTCGTAGCGCCAGTCGTGCGCCACCTTGCGGCGCATGTGTTGGAGCCGTTGTTGCGCAACGCAACTTTGCTCCGCGCCGCCGCATGATGGCGAGGCGTTTGGATTGACTTGAATCTATCGGGAACGAACTCCTCGGGCCGTATGATAAAAACGGAAAACCCCGCCCAGCGCTCAGCGATCATGCGCGCGGTGAAGTCGCAGGATACGACTCCCGAGCGCGTCGTGCGCGACGTCTTGCGCCGTTTCGCCCCTCACTATCGCCTGCATCGTAAGGACATCCCGGGACATCCCGACATCGCCTATGTCGGCCGCAAGCTCGCGATTTTCGTGCACGGATGCTTCTGGCACGGACATGATTGCAAGCGCGGCGCACGCATGCCAAAAGCCAACGCCGATTATTGGAAGGCGAAAATCGCGCGTAACCGAGTCCGCGACGCCGCGCATCAGGAAAAGCTTGCAGCGCTCGGCTGGCGCGCGCTCACCGTTTGGGAATGCGAGCTGAAAGACGAGGGCGCGCTCGAGAAGAAGCTGCGCGACCTTTTGGGGTGACGCGACAATTGGAAGCCGAGTCATGGCCGGGCTTGTCCCGGCCATTCACGTTACCTTAAAGCGTTTAGACAAGGATGCCCGCGACAAGCGCGGGCATGACGGCTCACGAATCCTGCGCTTTAATCCTTCGCGCGCTCGACGTAAGTGCCGTCTTCCGTCTGGATCACAATGCGCGTTCCGGGCTGTATATGCGGCGGCACCATGACGCGCGCGCCATTTGCGACGATCGCCGGCTTGTACGACGAAGACGCCGTCTGCCCCTTCATTGCCGGCTCGGTTTCGGTCACTTCCAGCGTCACGCGCGGCGGGAGCTGAATCGCGACCGGTATTCCGTTAAATATCGACAGAATGCAGACCATGCCTTCCTGCAGCCATTGCGCCTGATCGCCGATGACGTCTTTCGGCACCATGACCTGATCATAGGTTTGCTGATTCATGAAAGTGTAGCCATCGTCGTCGCCGTAGAGATAGCTGAAATCCTGATCCTCGACGAAGGCGCGCTCGACCTGTTCGGTCGTCTTATACCGATCGGTCGTCTTCACCCCGTCCGAGAGGCGGCGCATGTCGATCTGCGTCGTCGGGGTGCCCTTCCCCGGGAAAAAGCTTTCCGCCGTCAGCACCACATAGAGCTGTCCGTCTTCCCGCTCGATGATATTGCCCTTGCGAATGGAGCTGGCGATAACTTTCACGATGTCGCATCCTAAGATTGCTGGCCGGAGCCATCGAGGTTATGAACGCGCTTATGACCATAATTCCGCCGCGCCGGCAAATCCCCCGGCCCTGGAGCCTTAGGACCCGTGGCGAATGACGCGCGCTTCATCCTGGTGGGACCCGGATGTTTACGCGGATCGCAAGCCTTTCCTCAAGGCGCGGGCGAAAATCGCCGGGGCGATTCGGCATTTCTTCGCCTCGGAGGGCTTTCTCGAGGTCGAAACCGCAGCTTTGCAGGTCTCGCCCGGCAATGAGGCGCATATTTCCGCCTTCGGGGTCGAGCTTGTTGCGCCGTCCGGCGACAAAAGTCGGCTCTTTTTGCATTCTTCGCCGGAGTTTTCCTGCAAAAAACTGCTGGCGGCGGGAGAGCGGCGAATTTTCACTTTCGCGCGCGTCTTCCGCAATCGCGAGCGCGGCCCGCTTCACCACCCCGAATTCACCATGCTGGAATGGTATCGGGCTGAAGAACCGACTTTGCGCCTAATGGAGGATTGCGCCGGGCTGCTGAGCGTGACCGCGCGCGCAGTCGGAGCGGACGTCTTCGCTTATCGCGGCAGGACGACTGACCCGTTTGCTGAGCCCGAGGTCGTCACTCTTTGCGAGGCTTTCGGCAAATATGCCGACATCGATCTCGCGGCGGCGCTTAGCGATCGCGACGCCCTGGCTCGCGCCGCAACGCGCGATGGCGTGAGGGTCGCCGAGGACGACACATGGTCCGATCTCTTCAGCAAAATTTTGAGCGAGAAGGTCGAGCCAAATCTCGGCCGCGAGAAGCCGACGCTGCTTTGCGATTATCCGCTAAGCGAAGCCGCGCTGGCGCGCGCGAGCGACGACGATCCGCGCTTCGCCGATCGCTTCGAGCTTTACGTCTGCGGAGTTGAAATTGCGAATGGCTTTTGCGAGCTGACGGACCCAGCCGAACAACGCCGGCGTTTCGAGGCGCAAATGGCGACGCGCCGGCGCGTTTACGGCGACTCTTATCCGATCGACGAAGACTTCCTCGATGCGCTCGCCGTGATGCCGCAGGCGTCCGGCATTGCGCTCGGTTTCGACAGGCTCGTCATGCTGGCGTCCGGCGCGGAGCGCATCGAACAGGTCATGTGGACGCCGGTCGCCGACGCGGGTACGCCTCTGTGACGGTCAAAACTCTCAGCTCGCTCGACGATCTTGTCGCTGCGGGCTTGATCCCGCCCGAACGCGCGCCTTCGCTGCGCGCTGTTGAGGCCCGCTACAGCGTCGCCGTGACGCCGCAGATCGCGGCCCTGATCGAACTCGGCGACATCGATCCGATCGCCAAGCAGTTCCTGCCCGACGAGCGTGAGCTTGACGTCAAACCGGAAGAACTGACCGATCCGATCGGCGATGACATCCATAGCCCGCTCGAAGGACTCGTGCATCGCTATCGCGACCGGGTTCTGCTCAAACTGCTGACCGTCTGCCCGGTCTATTGCCGCTTCTGTTTCCGTCGCGAGACGGTGGGACGCGCCAAGGGCGACACGCTCTCCGACGCGGCCGTGGAGGCCGCCATGGCCTATATTGCCGAGCATGGCGAAATCTTTGAAGTGATCCTCACCGGCGGCGACCCATTCGCGCTTTCGCCGCGCCGTCTCGCCGCTGTTTCCAACGCTTTGGGGAAGATCGACCACGTCCGGTTGCTGAGGGTTCACACTCGGGCGCCCGTCGCCGCGCCGGAGTTTGTCGATTCCGAACGCATTCAGGCGCTGGCTGCCAGCGGAAAGACGCTTTTAAGCGCGATTCATGTGAACCATTGGCGAGAGCTGAGCGCCGCCGCGCGCGAAGCCCTCGCTCGGCTCCGGAAAGCGGGCGTTTCCCTCCTTTCGCAAACCGTCCTTCTCGCGGGGGTAAACGACGACGTCGAGGTTCTGGAAAAGCTCATGCGCGACCTCGTCTCGCTCGGCGTAAAACCGTATTATTTGCACCACCCGGACCTTGCCACCGGCACGTCGCATTTCCGGCTGAGCTTGGACGCCGGTCGCCGAATCTATAACGATTTGGCGCAAAGGGTCTCGGGGGTTGCTCTTCCAGCCTACATGCTCGACATTCCGGGCGGATTTGGCAAAGTTCCGGCTCAAGAAGAGCGTGTTCTGGTCGATGAAACCGCGGACGGCTGGCTCTTGAGGGATCGCGCCGGACGGGACCATGTCTATCGGAACGATAGCTGAGCGCCTAAAGCGGCCTGAGACGGTCGGCCTTGTCGCTTAACAACGATCAACGAGCGGAAAAACGCTTTGCGCATATTTCTCATCCTTTCGTTTCTCATTTGGGGGCTCGTCGGCCCCGTAGCGGCGGCGGATCAGCCCTCGTCGGTCGAACAATATAATCAGCAGCTCGACCGGGCGCGGACGACGCTCGACGAAATCGCCAAGACGCTTGCGCAGCCCACGCTGACCGACGGCGAGTTGCGGCTGCTTCGCGAAAAGGTCGAGCCCCTCCCGCGCGACCTTCAGGATGTAATCGACAAGCTTGAGCCGCGCCTGCTCGCGATTCAGGCGCGCCTGGACCAGCTGGGAACGCCTCCCGCGGAACAGAAGCCCGCGCCGCCGCCCCCTCCTCAACCCGCCAAACCAAAGCCCGGTCAGCCTGCAAAGCCGCCGCAGAAATCTGCGCCCGGAAGCTCCGCCTCCGCGCCGCAGCCGACGAAATCCGCAGGGGAGCAGGCGAAAGACCCAGAGGCGGGCAAGCAACCGCCTGCCCCGGAACAACCCGACGCCAACTCCGCGGCAGCAAGCGTGAATGCGGAGCTCGCGGAGCAGCGCAAGCTTTACGACGACATCGACGCAACGCTAAAGCGAGCGCGCACCTTGTTGCTCGAGTCGCAGCAAACAACTGCGCTCATCGGGGCTCGTCAACGCGCTCTCTTCACGCAAACATTGTTCTTGCGCACGAACAGCCTGTTTGCGCCCTCCCTATGGCACGCGGCGGCGCGGGAGTTTCCGGGCGTCGTCTCAAGCGCGCGCACATTCCTCGCCGATCGATTTTCCAATGTCGAAGCGCGGCTGAGCGGCTCGCGCTACGCGGAGTTCATCGGAATCGTTTTTCTCATTTTGATCGCGATCCCCCCGGCCCTTTGGCTGGCCCGGCGGGTGCTTACGCGCAACGCCAAAAACGAGCCCTCGGAAGACACGAAGGCGCTCGCCGCCGCCTGGACCGCTTTGGCCATCGCGGCGATTCCGCTCGCGGCGCTTGGAGCCTTTGCTCTGGCAGTCGACGGTTTCGACCTCATCGACGCAACTTTGGAGCCGCTCGCAAGCGCCGTTTTCTCCGCCCTTGTGCGCATCGCCTCTATCTATGCCGTCGCGCGCGCCGTTCTGGCGCCGAGACACCCTCAATGGCGCCTGTTTCCGCTCCACGACGACGTCGCAATCGTGCTCACACGGCTTGTTACCGCGATCGCGGTTGTCCTCGCCATTACTTATATCGTCGAACAGCTTGAAGAGTCGGTTCAGGCGGCCCTACCCGTCGTCGTAGTCACGCGCGGCGTCGGCGTTTTGATCGTAGCCGCATTAATCGGCCTCGCCACTTTCGCGATCTGGCGCAAAGGCTCCGATGAAGATGGCGTGAGACTCGGCTCCACGTCCCCCGTCGATGCGACGGACCGACTCCGATTTTTCGGCCTCGCCGCAATCGCATTAATCCTCGTAGCGAGCGGTGCGGGCTACGTCACCTTCGCGAATTTTGCGATAGCGCGCGCGGGTTGGCTCCTGGCGGTCGCCGCCGCGCTCTATCTTGTCGTGAAACTCCTGCAAACCGGCGTGGAGTGGGCCCTCGCGCCCAAATCTCCGCTGGCGCGCACGCTGACGTCCGGCGTCGGGCTTAGACGAGAGTCGCTGGCGCAAATCGCTGTTCTGTCCAGCGGGCTGATCGCGCTTTCCGGCTTCACGATTGCGGCTCTCGTCGCTCTCAATTCCTTCGGCGTGCAATCCGAAGATTTTTTCAGCCGCCTGGAATCGACGTTCTATTCGTTCAAGATCGGCGACGTCACCATTTCGCTTTCGGCGATTTTGACGGCTATCGCGTTGTTTGCGGCGATACTCGCCGCGACCCACGGGCTTCAGCGCTGGCTCGAGTCCAAATATTTACCGTTGACGCGTCTCGACACCGGGTTGCGCAACTCCATCGTCACCAGCGTCGGGTACGTCGGATTTATTCTTGCGATCTCACTCGTTCTGGCGCATCTCGGCCTCGGCTTCGACCGGATCGCCATTGTCGCGGGCGCACTGTCCGTCGGCATCGGCTTTGGACTTCAGTCCATCGTCAACAACTTCGTGTCTGGGCTGATTCTATTGTGGGAGCGCGCGATACGCGTCGGCGATTGGGTCGTCATAGGCGACGAGCAAGGCTATGTGAAACGCATCAATGTGCGCACGACGGAGGTCGAGACATTCGATCGCGCCACAATGATCGTTCCCAACTCCAATCTCGTCGCCGGCGTCGTCAAAAACTGGCTGCGCGGCGACAAGGTCGGCCGCATCAAGATATCGCTGTCGCCTCACGCCGGCGTCGATCCGGAGGAAATGCGCGATATTCTGCTTGCCGCAGCGCGCGCGCAGGAAGGCGTTTTACGCATTCCTGCGCCCCAGGTGATGTTCCTTGGGATCGAGGGAAATACGTTCCGTTTCGAACTGTGGTGCTACGTCGAAGACGTCGAGAAAGCGACGCGCGTGCGCAGCGACCTGCATTTCGATTTGCACAAGCGCCTTTCCGCGGCGGGCATATCGATCGCCGCGGCGAGTTCTCCTGCCGCGCCCGTCATAGAACTTGCGAGCCTCGACAAATTCCTGGCCGCAGCGGCGGCGACCGCCATCGCCGCGAGCGAAGGCGTGCTGAAGGAGGAAACCAAGGATACGCCGCCCGAAAAAGAAGTCCGGGAAGCCTCGTGAGCGAGCGCCATGACGTTTACGCTTCCTCAATCGAATTCGCGCGAGATGGCGTGATGCGCGCGTTGTTCCGCACCTCTCTCGGCGTCTTTTTTTGTTCGTTGGCGCTTGCGGCCTGTAACGAAGCCGCGCCTGAGCGCGTCGCCTCCGTCGGCGAGCCGACCTTCTATCGCTCGCTCGCGGCGAAAGACGCCGCAGTCGACGCGCAGGCCGCGCGCGACATGATCTCTCTTTATCGCCGCAACAATGGATTGGCCCCCGTGTCGCTCGATCCCCGGTTGCGACAGGCGGCGCAAGCGCAGGCGGACGCCATGGCGCAGGCCAATTCGCTCGACCACAACATACGCGGAGAATTGCGGACGCGGCTCGACGCGGCGGGTCTTGGCTCCGCAAGCGGGGTGGAGAATGTCTCCGCAGGCTACCATACGCTGGCCGAAGCTTTCTCCGGCTGGCGTCAATCGGCCCCTCATAACAGGAATCTTCTGGAGCGACGCGCCGCTCGTATGGGGATCGCGACCGCTTATGCTCCTGGAACAAAATACAAGGTTTTCTGGGCGCTGATCATGACGGACTGAACTTCGCCAAACGGCGAAGCCATGCGTCACAAGCGATTATGCTCTGCGCTTGCGCTTCTTCATTCGGCTTGCCGCGGCGCCATTCGCAACGGGTGAATTGCTTTCAGGCAACGGCGGATCCTCCATCCGCATGTAGCGGACGCCCAGAAAGAACAGAATTTTGACCTCGCCCGCTGCAGGGAGAGTCCCCAGCCGCCGCATGCGCCTCTCAGAGGGGAACGCGATGATCTCGCCCATTCGTCTTCTCCGCGCGCCGCGAATCCATGGCGGCGCTTACGGCTCGATTAGGGATCGGTGAGGGTTAATGTTCCGTCAACGACCCCTTGCTAGAATGCGTATATCGTCAGTTGCGTTGTGACAGGTCTTTGAGTTCATGCCGCGTGAGAGAAACGAGAGCCGGGGCGTCGATGCGAGCCTTTTGCGCGTAATCGTCGACCAATTTGTCGCCCGGCAGATACATTCGCGAAGCGACCTCCTTCAATTCGAGCGTCTGGCGCTCGATCTTATGAACGGCCTCGAGCCGGACGTCGTCGCCACCGTAGCTCACCCTCTCTGCGTTCATCCGGAAACGCCTCGAAGCGTCATCGCAAAGCTCTTCGAGATTGGCGGGCCATGCGCCCTCGCCGTTCTCGAATTTGCTCCGGACCTTCCGGCCCGCGATCTGCTCGCGAGAGCGGAGCATGGCGCCGTTGATGAGGCTTCGGCAATCGCGCGCCGCTCCGACCTCGACCGCACGACGGTCGCCATGCTTGCGTCGCGCCGGGAAGCCGAGATCTTGCGTTCGCTCGCCGCCAATAAGACCGCGCGGCTGGACCCAGCGACGCTTCGCGCTTTAACGCAGTCCGCCCGCGACGATCTGCGGCTCGCCCGCATTCTACTCGATCGGAACGAAGCCGGGCTCGATCCGGAACCCCTGTTCCTGGCGGCGACCCATATGGAGCGTGCGGCGATCATGCTCGAAGCCACCAAAAGCGCCTTCGTCGATCCGGCGCCTGTGAGCCCGCCGCGCGCTTCGGGGGCGGCAATCGCCAAAAAACTGGAGACCGCGGCGCGAAGCGAAGGTCTTGATTCTGCGGCGGAGGCGCTCGCCGAGGCGCTCGACTGCCGCAAGAGCCGCGCTCGGGCAATACTTTTGGACGAGACCGGCGAAGCGCTCGCCCTTGCGCTTGTCGTGCTCGGGGTCGATGAGGAAGGCGCGATCAGGGTGTTTCTCCGCGCCGACCCCCGCATTGCGCATGACGTCGAGCGCGTGCGTTCGCTCGTCGGCCTGATACGCTTCATCCCGCCTCGCGCGGCGCGGCGCATCGTCTGCGCGATCACCGGCGTAACGCGTAGCGAGAGAGAGGCACAGCGCCGCAACTTGTTTGCCGAGGCCTCGAAATCCTCGAACGGCGCCGCGCGTCAGGGAGCTTCCACGCGAGCGACGAATGACACATTCGAATCGCGGCGCATCGAACAGGCGTCCTGACGCTCAGCGCGGCTCATGAAGCAAGATCGATAAAGGCCCGCCCATTGCGGTCCTCGATCTCGACGATCCATAAATCGGAGTCGAAGGAGATTTCGCGCCGAAGTCGCTCTTCCGCGCTCGCCGGATCGATCCACTCGTCTTTGTGAAGCCGCGCAAACATCCGGTCGACGCCAGGCGGAGGCTCCTCGCTTTGGGGCGCCGGGCCGAATAGCGCCGCGCGCCCGTCGAGAAGATCCAGCTTGACGAAGATTGCGCCAGCCTCCGCCGCGCCGCGACGGCGAAGCGCCGCAAAGGCTCCTTCGATCTCCGCGCGGCGGATCAGCGCGCTGACGAAAATATCCGAACGCAGCCGCACCCTTTTTGACCTCGCGCAGTCGTAATGCGTTAGTCGAAGGCGACGCCCGATCTGGACGAGAGCTGACGGATGATCCTCGGCGCAAGCTCCCCTTTGACGGGGAGGCCACTGTCCCGTTCGAATTTTTCCAGCGCCTGGCGAGTCGAGCCGCCGAATTTTCCGTCGACGCGCACATTATAGCCGAGTTTGGCTAGCGCGCGCTGCGCAAAAAGCGCCTTCTTGTCCGTCTCTTCTAGCTTTGGCGCATCGCCCACGAGCAAGAGGCCGATCTGATCGCGCGTCTTTTCTTGCGCGCGAGCGGTTCGCGGCTGCGTAATATCTGTTGTGACGACGTCGGTTTTTCCCGACGCGATATGCGCCGCCGCTGCGCCAGAGGGCCGAGGCGGCGGCAATGGGGCGCGTTCCGCATGCATGGGAATCGGAGCCGCAGGCTGAAACAGCGGCGCGGGGTGACGACCATCCTGAAGAAACAGCGCGTTCAACGGAATGCCGATCGCCGCTATCGCGACGAGCGCGACGATGAAAATACGGTCGGCTTGCAGCCTCAGGCGATGAAGGCGTCGACGCAAGGACGCGACTTTCCCTTTGCGCTGCGGATTGAGCGCACGCTTTTCCTCGCGCAGAATAAAATCGTGGTTCATCCCTGCAAGAGCTTCACGCAATTTTTCTCACCACGTCTTCCTGAACGATATCGCGACCCGCGGCAACGGCGCCATGACGGAAGACAGTCTCGATCTTCGCCAGAATGTTTTCTGGACGCGAATTGGCGCAATCGAACGGCAGACGCACCGTAACGCAAGTGCCCGAATCAGGAGAACTTTCGATGACGATGGAGCCGTCGTGGAGACCCACGAGCCCGCGCACCACCGAAAGGCCAAGTCCCGTTCCCTCATGCGAGCGCGTGAGCGAGGAGCTGGCCTGGAAGAAGGGATCGCCGAGGCGTGATAGATCCGCCGGCGAAATCCCAATGCCGCTGTCCGATACTGAGATCACGAAACGATCTCCATCCACGCGCAAGCGCATTTCCACGTGGCCTGACGCTGGCGTAAACTTCACCGCGTTCGACAGGAGATTAATAAGAATCTGTTTACAGGCGCGGCGGTCGGCGACGATGTGTTCGATGGCTTTGTGGTAACGACATGAGAGGCTCACGCCGGATTGCTCGGCCCGAAGGCGCATCATGTCGCAACATTGATCCATGAGTTCCGGCAAGGAAAATTTTTCCGGATGCAACTCCATCGATCCGGATTCGATCTTGGAGATGTCGAGAATCGAATTCACGACCTCGAGCAGGTGCTGGCCGGAGTCCCGAATGATCTCGGCATATTCCCGACGTTTCGTGAGATCGGACGGCGCCAGAGCCTCATTGGCGAGCATTTCGGAAAAGCCGATGATGGCGTTGAGCGGCGTGCGCAATTCATGGCTGACGTTCGCCAGAAATCGCGTCTTCGTCACGGTGGCCCGCTCTGCTTCGCGCCGCGCCGAGGCAAGCTCCTCATCCGCGCGTTTCGCGATTGTCACGTCGCGCAAGATGCAAATGACGAGAGCGGCGCCGCTCTCGCTACGGTCGGGCTCGACAGGACAGGTCCTGGCGTCGAAATAGTTGAAAGACGGCTCGACGAATTCGTCCGGAACGCTCGGCGTAGGGCCAATCCGGACTCTGACCACGGCATGCGCAGTCGACTTGGTCGCGATCGCGTCGACAATCAGCTTCAAAAACGACGGACGATCGGCGACATGGATCCGCTGAAAAAGGCCTCTGCCTTTTAAATCCTGCTCGGCGAGGCCATAGGATTTATGCGTTTCGCCTGCGATAGAAATTACGCCGCCGGATCGCTCGAGGTGCAGGACCACGTCGCCCATTGCGCCCGTTATAAGTTGAAGGTCGCGAGCATTGCGCCGATCTGCTCGCCATCTTGCGTGTTCGGCGCGGATATCGCTCATCGCGAGAATAGCGACATAAAATAACAGCGGGGCGATGAGCCAGGCCAAATGCCTTGCCGCCGCCGCTTCCTCAGGCCGGAGAAAGCCGGCGGTGTCTACGCTGAGATCTGCGACAAGCAGCCCGAGCGCCAGTCCTACGATCGCAGAGACGATCATCGGTTCGAGCGTCAGAGCCGCCTCTACGAGAGCTAGAGTCAGCAGCAGAGCCGACGCCGTCTGCATTCCGGGCGCCGCCCAATCCACCGCAGCCGCCAGGGCGAGCCAGCCGAGAATCGACAGGGTTTGGGCCTGCCGGAGATTGCCGGTTCGCGACAGAAGAGCGATCGACAGCAAGGGCGCCTGAGCGACCAGGAAGATCAGGGATTGTGAGAATGTCGGCCAGCCGTTGAAGAACAGCCAGGTGGGCGCGGATATCAGAACCGCGCAGGCCGCTGCGAGCCTCGCCAGAATGAAGGACTTGTGTCGCGCGAGCACGGTTGGATGACCGACTACGCTTTTGTGCGCCAGACTATCGATCCATGCGACAAAATGCGACAATTTGAAAGTGGACTGATAACTCAAGACGCTACTCCGAAGTCCGACGATTGTTTCGCAAGCGTCTTAAGCGTCCGCTAAGCGGCGCCCGAAATCTGATACAATATCCGCCTAACGGGATTGAATAAATTTTATGGTTTGCAAGACCTTGCTGTCGACAATCGACCAACGAGCGGAGCGTCTCGCAGCTTCAACGTTTACTTCGGGTAAAGGAAGCTTGCGCATTGTTTAAGAAGTGGCTTGCGCCGGCGCGCGCCATTCGTAGGAGGCGAGCCTGTTTTTCCTGTTGAAATGCGCCTTCTGGCTGTCTCTGGCGTTGGCGGCCATTTACTGGTCACGGCCTGATCTCCCCCAGATCGTAGAGCGTCCCGCAAGCGGCATCAGCGACGCCGGCTCAGCCGCCCGCGCAAAGGCGCGGGCAGCGACTCGATCAGACCCTGCTGAAGATGGGCTCCTTTCCTCGGTTTCGCGCGAGGCCCGCGCGAAACTCGCCGCTGCAATGCGGCGCCATTGTGTGAACCGGCCACAGGACTGCCTCGAAGCGCTCAATTCGCTCCGCGAGGAAACAACGTCTCGCCGGTCGCGGCCATAAGGAGTGTCGCTCAAACCGGCAGCGGCGGTTGCATTTTCCACAGACCACGTCTGTGCATAAAAATGAAAATCTTACTTTTGCCTAGCGGCCAAATTAAATATGTCCTCTTGGGAGATGCGTCTTCCGGCCACAAACGGTAGGAGATCACTCTGTCCGACGTTTCAGATCCCCACAGCGACCTGGCGACGGCTCTGGCCGAAATCGCCGATCTTGAAAATCAGCTGAAGGCGATCGCGGCCGAACGCGACCGCTACGCATTTGAAAAGACCGAAGTCGTCGCAAGGGCGAACAGCGCAACGAGGGAACGCGACGACCTGCGCATCGCGCTCGCAGCCGCCGGCGCAGATCGTGATCGTCACGCAGCGGAAAAATCCGACGCTCTCGCCAAAGCGCAATCGATTGCAAAGGAGCGCGACGGACTTCGCGATAAACTTACTGCGCTCACAGCCGAACGCGACCGCCTTGCGGCGGAGAAAGAGGCGGTTAGCGCGGATCGGGATCGGCATGCGGCCGAAAAGTCCGACGCCTTGACCAAAGCGCAATCAATCGGAAAAGAGCGCGACGAACTCCGCGACATGCTCACGGCGCTGACCTACGAACGCGACCGCCTGGCGGCCGAGAAAACGGCTGTCGACCAGATTGCGAACAGCGCGAGCGCCGAGTGTGCGCGCCTGCGCCATCAACTCGAAAATTTGCCGCCGCCCGATCCGGCCAAGGTGCTGTTCGATTTTGCTTCGGAGCAGACCAACGCTGGCATCGGCAAAATACGCTCGCTCATTCCGCCCGAAAGCCCTGCGCTTGGCTGGTTCGATAAAACGGTCGCGATCGTAACCGAGGTCGGCTGCTTCGCTGTGCAGGCGATTCGGGCGTTCCTGCGATGGCTTATTCCGCATTTGCGCGGGCACTACGCCTATGTCAAAGGCAAGATCGAAGCCCAATTGGCCAAGAAGCAGTAGCCTCTCGACTGGATCGCCCGCTCCGCCGAAAAGCTCTTTTTTCGGCGGAATTTTTATTGAGCGGATTTCGCCGACGAGGCGCGCCTTTGAGCCCCGGCGCCCTTCCCTTCGCCGCGGCGCGCTGCTATCCCCCGCGCCATGACGACCCATAAAATCGACAATATCCGCAATTTCTCGATCGTCGCCCATATCGACCATGGCAAATCCACGCTCGCCGATCGTCTAATCCAGGCGACAGGAACGGTGGCCGAGCGCGACATGGTAGAGCAGGTGCTCGACTCCATGGACATCGAGCGCGAGCGCGGCATCACCATCAAGGCGCAGACCGTCCGGCTCGATTACAAGGCGAAGGACGGGAAATCCTATGTCCTCAATCTGATGGACACGCCCGGCCACGTCGACTTCGCCTATGAGGTCTCCCGCTCGCTGAAGGCCTGCGAGGGCTCGTTGCTCGTCGTCGACGCCTCCCAGGGCGTGGAGGCGCAAACGCTCGCCAACGTCTATCAGGCCCTCGACGCAGGCCATGAGATCGTGCCCGTCCTCAACAAGATCGATCTGCCCGCCGCCGAGCCCGACCGCATCAAGGAGCAGATCGAGGATGTAATCGGCCTCGACGCCTCGGACGCCGTGCTCATTTCCGCAAAAACCGGCATCGGCATTCCGGACGTGCTGGAGGCGATCGTCACACGCCTGCCGCCGCCCCAGGGCGACGAGACCGCGCCTTTAAAGGCAATGCTGGTCGATAGTTGGTACGACGCCTATCTCGGCGTCGTCGTGCTCGTGCGCGTCATCGACGGGACGCTCAGGAAGGGCCAGAAAATCAAGATGATGGGCACGGACGCCCATTATGAGGTCGATAAGATTGGGGTCTTCAAGCCCAAGATGGTCGACGTTCCGACGCTCGGTCCCGGCGAGGTCGGCTTCATCACGGCGCAGATCAAGCAGGTCGCTGACACGCGCGTCGGCGACACCATCACCGACGAGAAAAAGCCGTGCTCCGAACCGCTGCCCGGCTTCAAGCCGGCGCAGCCTGTGGTGTTTTGCGGGCTATTTCCGGTCGACGCCGCCGACTTCGAAGATTTGCGCGCGGCGATCGGCAAACTGCGTTTGAACGACGCGAGCTTCTCCTATGAGATGGAATCCTCCGCCGCGCTGGGTTTCGGTTTCCGCTGCGGCTTTCTCGGCCTTCTGCATCTCGAAATCATACAGGAACGCCTGCACCGCGAGTTCAATCTCGATCTGATCGCGACGGCGCCTTCCGTCGTCTACAAGATCAAACTCACCAATGGCGACGAGATCGAATTGCACAATCCGGCGGACATGCCGGACGTCGTAAAGATAGCGGAAATCCAGGAGCCATGGATTCGCGCGACGATCATGACTCCGGACGAATATCTCGGCTCCGTCCTGAAGCTCTGTCAGGACCGGCGTGGCGTGCAGGTCGATCTGAACTATGTCGGCAAGCGCGCCATGGCGACATACGATCTGCCGCTCAATGAAGTCGTGTTCGACTTTTACGATCGCCTGAAGTCGATCTCGAAGGGCTACGCCAGTTTCGATTATCACATCACCGATTATCGCGCCGGCGATCTCGTGAAGATGAGCATTCTCGTTAATTCAGAACCGGTCGACGCACTTTCCATGCTCGTGCATCGCACGCGCGCCGAAGGACGCGGCCGGCAGATGTGCGAAAAGCTGAAGGAGCTGATCCCGCCGCATATGTTCCAAGTGCCGATTCAGGCGGCGATCGGGGGCAAGATCATCGCGCGCGAGACGGTGCGCGCCTTCCGCAAGGACGTAACCGCAAAATGCTACGGCGGCGACGTGTCCCGCAAGAGGAAGCTTCTTGAGAAGCAAAAGGAAGGCAAGAAGAAGATGCGCCAATTCGGCCGCGTCGAAATCCCGCAGGAGGCTTTTATCGCCGCGCTGAAGATGGAAGAATAAGGCGAAACTTGGCGTAAGAAATGGAAGCTACACACGATTTCCGCTTAAACGGCAATGTCAAGAGCCAATCGGGGCTTGACAAACGCTTGGCCGGTCGGTGAAGCTGCATTGGCAAAACTGAAAAAAGGACAGCCATTAACTGGCGCAATTCAACGGGAGGTAAATATGGGTTTTCTCATCCCCGCGGCCATGATCACTATGGTCGTCATTTTGGCTGTGACCCTGACGCGCCTCTGATCCAACAGATCAGATAGCGGCTGGCTCCGAAGGCCAGAACGCAGCGAGATTCTCGGTCTAACGCCAGAGCGACTCACGGAAATCGAATCCGATATAATGGCGGCATAACCATGCCCGCCAAAGTACTGTCAGCGTACCCACGCTGACAGTCGTTTTTTATGTGCCGGATTCTTGCGCCCGATTATGTATCGAGGGCTGCGAAGCCGTTCTGATCGTTCGCGCGTCGAATCAGTCATCGCGGAGCGGCGAATCGGGCGGCGTGAATGCGAATCACCCGCGCGTGAATGCAATCATCGCTGCGCCCAGCAGCATAACGGCGGCGCCGAGAAACCGTCCGCCCGACTCCTCCTTAAGAACCATTCCGCTCGCGAGAACGGTGAACAACGCCGAGAGTCGCTTGATCGCAATGACATAGGGCGTGAACAACACCGTCAGCGCCCACATCTGCACAGTATTGCCGATCGCCATCGCGGACCCGGCGCCGATGGCGTAGCGCAATGTCTTTATGCGCGGCGCAGGGCGCCGGTCCGCGAACCAATAAATCAGCGCGCAGGCTGCGATGACATTGGTCACTGCGGCGATCCAGATCAACGGCGTCGAGGCCCTCACGCCAAGCTTATCGATATTGGCGGTGACGCTCCAAATGAGCGCTGTTCCGATCATCAGGCGAGCGCCCCTGTCGCGGGCAAAGACTGCAAAGTTGAAGCGTTTGCCGTTCGTTTTGCTCGCATCAAGCAATCCGACGCCCAGCACAGTGAACAACACGCCGAAAATCCCCATCGACGGAATATTCTCGCCGACCATGATAGGCGAGGTGATCAGCATCAGGACCGGCGTGAGCAGAACGAGCGGCGCGACGAGCGAGGCGTCCGAGAAACGGAAGGCGCGAATGTAAAGCGCATAAGCAACGACGTTGAGCGCGCCGGACCACGCCAACAAGCGCCAAAAATTTGGCTGTGTAAGCGACACAAAAGTTTCGATGGGCGAAGTCGCTAATCCGGGATAGACCACGAAACATGCTGCAGTCAGCAGCAATGCGCCGGCGAGCCATTGCGCCGCGAGGATCGCGCGGTCGTCGGATTCGAGCGTCGCCGCCTTCGTCCCAAGATCCGTGACGGATTGACAGATCGCGGTAAAGAGCGAGCCGAGGAGAGCGAGAAGCGCGAGGTCCATGCGCTGCTCTAACGCGCCGCTATGCGGGAGCAAAGCCTTGTCTCGAGGCGGCGCATGGCGGCTTTCAGCATGCGATGGGGCTCGCGACTCAGTATCCCGTCATTTCCAGATAGCCAACGCCCCGGTGAGACCCCTCGAAGCGCATCGGCCCCTCCCAATAGGGAATGCTTGTCGCCACCCAACTCCCGGCGTTGAGGGGCGCGGTCCTAACCTCGAAGCCGCGGCTTTTCACCTTCACATTCCAACTTACCGGCAGCGTCCGATTGGCGACGGTAAGGTGCGACAGCGGCGCGAGGCCGATGTCGTCGCCAGCAAGCGGATGAGGTTCGCCGTCGGCGCCAATCCAGGTCCCGGCGCGAAACTCCTCTCCGGATTTATTCCTCGTGCGAAAGACCATTAATTTTTCGCCGGTCGAAAGGTGAAACGACAGCCAATCCCACCATATTTCGCCCGTGGACGACGGGCCGCCCCATTCGTGATCCATCCATCCCTGGCCCGAGACCCTCAACTCCCGGTCATGAATGGCGAGCGCGCCCTCCAATCGGATAAAGGGCTGGCTGTAGTAATATGAGGCCAAGCCGTGTTGCGCCTTGCGGCTAAAGCCGTTTTCGCCGTGGGGTACTATTGGCTTATCTTTCGTGAGGATAAGCGAATAATCGAATCCATCGCCTCTCGCCTTGACGCGCATGAGCTGCGCGTCGGCTGCGAGAGACCAATCGTCGATCCAGGCGCGAAACGGATCTGCGACCACTCCCGCCTGCCCTACGCCGCCGCGCGCAAAGGTCTCGGAGAAGAAATGTTCGCTGGCGCTCGTTACGGCCGCATGCCCCATCCAAAAATTCTGGTTCGCCCAGCCCTGACGTTCGGCGCCCGCTTCCGTCGCCCAGCGGAAGAGCGTCCACTGTACGCCATACTCGACGCCCGACGCGTCCTGAAGATTAGCCGTCAGATACCACCACTCCGTGCGAAACTCCGTATGGACTCCAAAATCCTGGGGAAATGTCAGACGCTTTCCCGGCGTGGGCGCGGCAAAGCCATCAGACGCGCGGCGGAGTTCTGAGACCGCATCCGCGAAGGCTGCGGCTTTGGCGCAAAAAAACAGGCCGGCTGCGCATGTGAATCGCCGACGATTAACGTTCATTCGCGAAGACCTTGAGAAGATCTGCGGGAACTGTGCGAGCCAGCCGAAGGATCGGCGCGATCGAGGCGGCGAGAGCGGTCAAAAAAGCCATTGCGAACACCTGCGCCCATTGCTCGGGAAACAGATGAAACGGCAAACGCCAGCCGAACGCCTCCACATTCACTATCGCCACGAGACACCAGCTGAGGGCGAGGCCGAGCGGTATTGCGGCTACGGCCGTCGCCGTCGCGAAAAACAAAATTCTGACGAACTCGAGTTGCGATAGGCGCCAACGCGGAACGCCCATCGCCCAGATCGGGGCGATCTGCGCGAGACGAAGATTGCTCAGCGTCAGCAGACTAGCAAACAGGGCGATGGCCGCGACCAGTAGCGTGAGCGCGTTGAGCGCCGCCGTTACGGCGAAAGTTCGCTCGAAAACGCCGGTCGAAAGCTTCTTGAGGGAGGACTGATCGACGACTCGCGAAATGTCGCGTCCGAATTCACTTTGCAGAGCCGCGATCAATTGAGGCGCATCAATGGGCGGCGTTCTGAGACTGTAAGTCGTGGGCTGCGCTCCCAGCCATCGGTCCGCCAGCGCGTCGATATCGACGCGCACTTGACCTTTCGCGTTGCCGTAGTCGGGATAGACGCCGACGACCTTGGCGCGCCAGATATTGTCTCCGATCGGAATGCTCAGGCTGGAGCCAAGCGTGAGACCGAGGCGCTGGGCGAGCTGCTCGCTGACCAGCGCGCCTTCGCCGGACCGCACCTCGTCCCATGCGTTTTCCGCGCTTGAAAGCATCTGGAAATGTCTTCGATAAGTTTCTTGCGGCCGTAATCCAACCACCTCCGCTGGCCAGCCCGCAATGCGCGTCTGCGTTCTTATCGAGGGAAGGATTGCAGAGATCTCGGGCCGCTTTTCGAGCCAGGCTTCGATCCTGCGCGCAGCGGACGCATTCGCCGCTTCGAGATAGACTTCCGCAACCAGACGCTCGTCGAGCCATTGGACAAAGGTCCGGCGAAATCCTTCGACCATGCCGCCGACGCCGATATTGGTCGATAGCGCAAGCAGGAGCGCCATCAGCGCGAGCGAGAGGCCCGAAAGCTGCTGGCGGCTGTCGGCCCAAAACCATCGCGCCATGGCGCTGCTGGAGACGCGCTCCCCCAACCGCAACAGGGCGGCGAGCAGAAGGGGCAGCAGAAAGGCGGCGCCAAACACCAGGCCCGCGACGACTGCAAATGCAGCGTAAAGGCCGGCGCCAAAGACATATGCGGCGAAGGACGCGGCAAATCCGGCGGCCGCGAGCAGTCCCCGCCAGCGCAAATATTTTTCCTGCAGTTCGCGCCATGCGAAAGGCCGTCCGGCTGACAGTATCGGCAAGCGGACGATTTTATACAGACCGCCGCCTGCTGCGATGAGCGCTCCGAGCATCGCCATGCCGAGTCCCGACATCCACCATTTCGCGCCGAGCGTAAGTCCCTCCGCTAATTGCGCGCCGTAAAGGTCTTCGAGGCTTGCCGATACGTTCGGCAACAGAGCCGACGCGATCAGACGGCCGCATATCAAACCGGCGCCTCCGGCGATCAGCGCCAATAGAGCGAGTTCGCAGATCATCGCTGCAACAAGCGCGCGAAGCGACACGCCGACCGATCTCATGGTCCGTACAATCGGAAGCCGCTGCTCGAAGGCGAGCCCGAAAGACGCATGAACCGTGAGAAGTCCGACGAGATAGGCAAGCAGCGAAAAGGCTGTGAGGTTCAAATGGAAGCTGTCCGTTAGCCGGGAAAGGTCGCGCTCCTCTTCCGGCTCGACGAGGCGAAGCTCGTCGCCAACGAGCGAGGCGAGCGACGGCGCAGCGTCGTTCCGCCGTCCAACCATGAGCAGGCGGGAAAGTTTCCCGGGCTTATCCAGCAGGCTTTGAGCGACGCCGATATCGACGATCAGACTTCCAGGAGGCGCGTGTGCGGAAACCTTGAGCGGCGGGAGGGTTTTGCCATTATCGGCGACGAGCGTCGCGCTCTCGGTCAGCTTCAATTGTTGAAGCGTCTCATGCGACAGTATCGTCACCGATTTCGCCGTGAAAAAACCGTCGTCGACGCGATCGCGGAGGCGGCCAAGCTGGGTCTGTTGCGGCAGGGTCAAAGGTTCTATTCCGATCAGACGCAGCGGCTTCTCGGCAACGCGTACCGTTCCCTCCAGCACCGGCGACGCTTTACAGCCCGCGAGCCGCAATTTGACGTAAAGCTCTTGCGAGAACAGTCCGCCGTGAATCGAAACCAGGCTGATCGCGCCGCCATTGGCGAAGACCGCCGCTGCGCGGTCGTAGCTGTCGCGCGCTTGTTGATTGAGCGCCTGAACTCCGCTCCAAAGCGCCGTCGCAATCGCAAGGCCGACAAGCAGCGCGCCGAAGTTCGCCGGATGACGGCGCCAATGGCTTGCCAGCGTCGCTAATGTCCAGAGCGTTTCCTTCAAGATCTTTCGATCACTCCCGAGCTGAGAGTCACCTTCTCGTCAAGGCGAGCGGCGAGGCGGCTGCTATGCGTAGCCATGAGAAATGCGCAGCCCGTCGCTGCGACGAGCTCAAGCGCGAGCTGCAGGACCTCGTCACCCGAAGCCTCGTCGAGATTACCTGTGGGCTCGTCCGCGAGAAGGAGACGCGGGCGCGCCGCAAGCGCGCGCGCGATTGCAACGCGCTGCTGCTGTCCGCCTGAGAGCTGTTCGGGATAGCGATCGGCCATTCTGTCGAGACTCAATCTCTTCGCCATTTCGAGAATCCACATTGGATCGAAGCGCCCGGCGATACGCGCCTGAAACGCGATATTGTCGCCGACGCTCAAACTTGGAATGAGATTGAACTGCTGAAACACGATGCCAATTGTTTCGCGTCTCAACGCAGCCCGTTCCGGCTCCGAACGCGCGGTCACGGAAACGCCGTCGAGCCATATTTCGCCGGCGTCGGCGTCGTCGAGTCCTGCGATGAGATGCAGGAGCGTGCTTTTCCCGCTGCCCGATTCGCCCATAAGCGCGAGGGTCGCGCCAGCTTTGAGCGACAGGTCGACGCCCCTGAGCGCCGCAAAACGCCCGTGCGGCGTCTCGAAGCTTTTTTTTACGCCGCATAAACGAAGAAGTGGCGGGGCAAGCGCGTCCAAGCGGAGGTCTCGCGCCGAAACCATGCGGGTGGAGCTCACGCGCTGGGGCTTCCCTTTCAGAGAAATGTCCAGTTTGCTTTCCTGACCGCCCCTTGTGCATGCTAAGGCACGCCGAGACGAAAATCGAACGTAATTATTGAACCTGCCGCGAGCGCAGCAACGCCGCGACTTAGCCGCGACCCGCCCTCAGATTTATCTGTTGTGTTGTAACGAAGGTCCGCTACCGCCGATCCTCCCGACTGAATTCATTGCCTTTTTCAATCCAAATGGCGCTATCCCGAGCGAGACCGAGACAGGCGATTATTTAGGGGCGATAGAGCGTAAGGACCGCGCTCGATTTAAGATTCTGGGGAACTCGCGAAAACAGAGCAAAATTGTAAAGGAGATGGCGGCCTTCGGCCTTGGAGCGCTCGGGACCGTTAAATTAACTGGGGTTAGGACCCTGCACAGCGCCCTGTTGGGGAAAGAGTTGCCGGGCGCGCAGCGCTGGGGAACCGAGCAAGCGCCGTTCCGCTCTATGTGCTCGATGGATATTAAGGCGGCTCAGCGACGAGGGCAAATTTTTTAGCACCATCAGTTCACACGTGATCCGAGTTTTTGCAAAATCTCGGGCGTCTCGAACTCCTCTGGCGTCGGACAAAGGCCGGCGCTAACGAACCAGGCGCTGACTTTTGGCGAAGCGCTGACCTGTGCGAAAGGAATCGCCACGACATAACCTAAAGTCAGCGGAAAGGACCACAGCAGAAGACGCGGCGCGAAAGCGCCGGACAACGCCACGAACGCCGCGCCAAACAGAAGATGCGGCCAAAGAGTTCGTGCGGCGGCGCGAAAGCTTAGTCCATGGGGATCGCGAGCTTGCTCCGTCCAGCCGATCGTGAGGTCGAACGGAACTCCAAGCAGAAAGATGCAGACGCTGAGCGATGTGACGGCGCCTATAACGAAAGAACTTGCGATCTCAACAACCGCGCTCGCAAAGAAACGCGCGGCGCCGCCGTAGCGCGCAAGACCTCCAGGGCTCAACGCCACGTCCGCGAAACCCGTAAGTTTCGGGGCGAGATAAAACGCCAGAAAGGTCAGATATAGCAGAGCTACGGAGGTTGACGGGAGGAACGAGACGTCTTCGATCGCCGGCTTCAGCGCGGCGAGCGCCATAATTATGGTCCAGGCAGCGGCGCCGACGAACATACTGACTGCCCAGACGAGCTGAAAACGGCTCATCCGCAGGAGTCCCGGCGTCCGGAGAAGTTTCAAATATTGCATATTGCCCTCGCACCAGCGCAAATCGCGTCGTACAAAATCGACGAGCGACGGCGGATTCTCCTCATAGCTTCCGCATTCCTGGGGTAGCAGCCGGACCTCATATCCGGCGCGCCGCATCAGCGCGGCCTCGATTTGATCGTGCGAGAGAATATGCCGACCGCCCTTCAATTTTGGCAACATGCAATGCTGCGCGAAGGGAGCGATGCGAACGAGCCCATTATGGCCCCAGAAAGGGCCACAATCGCCAGCCCACCATGTTGCGCCCATGGTATAGGTCCGCATACCGTGCCGCATTCCGAACTGGAACATCCGTGCAAAGCCCGAATGCGACGGCGCGCCGACAACGAGGCTCTGCACAATGCCGATCATCGGATGCTGCTCGCCGATGCGTACGAGTCGCAGAATCGTCTCGCCGTCCATCAGACTGTCGGCGTCGAGAGGAATCATGAACTCATAATCAGCGCCCCAACGCTCGCAGAAATTGCGTATGTTGCCGGCCTTATAACCGACGTTGTCAGCGCGGCGCCGGTAATACAGGCGCGATGCGGCCGACGTATCTGCTTCGCGCCACGCGGCGAAGGCCGTCTGTTCGCAAGCGGCGACGCCGGGTTCACTCGTATCGCTGAGCACAAACCAATCGAAGCTTTCGCCTTCACCCGTGGCGTCGACGCTGGCTTTCACAGTGCGCAGCCGTACGAGGGCGCGGGCGGCGTCCTCGTTGCGGATCGTCAGCAACATTGCGGTACGCGTTCGCAGAGGCGTCTTCGCGTCGGCCGCCGGAGCAAAGGGCGCGACTTGCAACATCCAATCGCGCCGGAAATGTAGCAGCCAGAAACCGAGCGCAGCGTTGCATACGCCAAGCACGCTCCACGGCGAGGCGACAGCGAAGGCGACGAACATCGCCATGTCAGTCGCGCTCCAGCCGTCCTGGCTGAAGATCGACCCCAGCCAAGCGAGCAGCCCGGCGTAGACGCCGAGGTTGAGGTAAGCGACGAAACGACGGCGGCGCGCAAGCTCGGCGAGGCTTTGCAGGCCAGCCGGCGTTGCGGGCGGGAGCCGGCCATGCATGTTTTGTTTCCTATGAACTCGGTCGAGAATGTGCTGTACCCGTGCGCGGTCAGCGTTAGCAGCGATGGCGTGCGGCGCCAAATTCTGGGCGTCCCGAGGCTGCGCTCCGGAGAGCATGCATCGCGAGCATGGCGGAGCAGAGACGAGATTGCGTCAAAGGCTATAGAATAAAGGTGACGCTATCGTCCCCAAAAACGATGAGAGCCGAATTTGAGCGCTGCCACGGAGTCAGGGCCTGTCGAAAAAATCGAAGCGCGCGCCTTGTGGATCGAGGCGCCGCGCGCGGCGGCCTTACGCAACGAAGCGCTGCGCCCGCGCGGCCCAGAGGATGCCTGCGTCGTCATGTTGTGGAGCGCGATCAGCCGCGGCACGGAGCGATTGGTATTCGAGGGGCGGATTCCGGCGACGGAAATCCAGCGTATGCGCGCGCCGTTTCAAGCGGGCGAGTTCTCTTTTCCGATAAAATACGGCTATTGCGCCGTTGGGCGCGTCGAGGCGGGTCCGACGGAGTGGATAGGTAAGGTCGTGTTTTGCCTTCATCCGCATCAGAGCCGCTTCATCGTTCCGCTCGACGCCCTGCGTCTCGTGCCTGAGGCGACGCCGCCGCATCGCGCCGCTCTCGCCGCCAATATGGAGACTGCGCTCAATGCGCTTTGGGATTCCGGCGCGGGAGCCGGCGATCGCATCGTCGTCGTCGGCGCAGGCGTCGTCGGGCTGCTGGTCGCGGCCTTGGCGGCGCGACTTCCGGGCGCCGAAGTCACGGTCGTCGACACGGAGCCTTCGCGTGCAAAATTTGCTGAAATCTTGGATGCGCGCTTCGCGCCTGTCGCGGATTTTTCGCCCGATGGCATCTCGGCGGATGTCGTCTTTCACACCAGCGCATCGCAAGAAGGTTTGGCGCTGGCGCTGACCTGCGCCGGCCTCGAAGCGCGGGTCGTTGAAATGAGCTGGTATGCCGCCGGGGACACGCCTGCTCCGTTCGGCGGCGTTTTCCACGCCAACCGTTTGCAATTGATCTCCTCGCAGGTCGGGCAGGTCGCGCCCTCGCGCCGACCGCGCTGGTCTTATGCCCGGCGTCTCGACAAAGCGCTCGAACTGCTCTCCGATCCGCGTCTCGACGCGCTGATCACTGAAGAAATCGCCTTCATCGATGCGCCGCGCGAGTTGCCGCGCCTCCTCGCGCCCAACGCGCCGGGACTCGCGACGCTCTTGCGCTATTGATCCCAGGCAACAGGAGAACGATATGTACGCAGTCGAGGTTCGCGACCACATCATGATCGCCCATAGTTTTCGCGGAGAGCTGTTCGGCCCGGCGCAAAGGATGCATGGCGCGACCTTCGTCATCGATGTGGCCTTCTTTCGCGAAACTTTGACCGCGGACGAGGTGGTCGTGGACATCGGTCGCGCCCTTGAGGCGCTAAAGGCGACATTGGCGCCGCTGAACTACCGCAATTTGGACGAGGTCGAGGCTTTCAAGGGAAAGCAAACGACGACTGAGTTCCTTTCGCGCCACATCTTCGACGCCATGGCGGAGGCGGCGCGCTCTGGGGCGCTGGGTCCCGGCGGCGAGGGGATTTCCCGCATCCGCGTGACGCTGCACGAATCGCATGTGGCGCGCGGCTGGTTCGAGGGCGCCATCTCAAAATGACGCGACTGCTATTCGCGATCCCGGGGGATCTCTATGCGCGCACAGGCGGCTATGCCTATGACCGCCGCGTGCTTGCCGCGCTGCTTAGTTGCGGCGTCGAGGTCGTCCATTGCGCCCTGCCCGGCGGCTTTCCGAACCCAAGCGCCCAGGAGGTCGCAGAGAGCGTCACAGCGATCAACGGCGCGCGGCGTGCAGGCGATGTTGTCTTGATCGATGGGCTCGCCTTCGGCGCATTGCCGGAGTCAGCGATCCGCTCCATTTCCGACCCGATCATTGCGCTCTGCCATCATCCCCTATGTCTCGAGAGGGGACTGGATCCCGAACGCAGCGCGGCCTTGTGGGAGAGCGAGCGACGCGCGCTTGCGCTCGCCGCGCAGGTGATTGTCACGAGTTCGCACACCGGCGTCCTATTGGCGCGAGATTTCGCTGTGCCGGAACGCCGAATTACAGTCGCGACGCCGGGAACAGATCCCTCGCAGCGGGCGCGCGGCTCGGGCGGCGCGTCTGCGCTGCTCGCGGTCGGCGCGATCATCCCGCGCAAGGCTTTCGATCTAATCGTCGAGGCGCTGGCGGGTCTCGTCGATCTCGACTGGCGGTTGCGCATCGTCGGCGGAGACGCCCAATCGCCGCCGACCGCGCGGGAGCTTGATAGGCTGATCGAGGCGAGTCATCTTGGCGCGCGCATCGAGCGGCTCGATGAACTTTCCACGGAGCAGCTCGATCGCCTTTTTGACGCCAGCGACCTCTTTGTGTCCGCCTCGCATTACGAAGGCTTCGGCATGGCGCTCGCCGAAGCCTTGGCGCATGGGCTCCCCATCGTCACGACGACAGGCGGCGCCGCTGCGGACACAATTCCCGATTCCGCCGCCATCAAGGTTGCGCCTGGCGACGTCGAAGCGTTGCGCGACGCGTTGCGCAGTCTAATTGCCGATTCGTCTTTGCGTTCCAGACTTGCCGAAGCGTCTTGGCGCGAGGGCCAAGCGCTGCCGCGTTGGGAGGACGCCACGCGGATCATCGCGCGCGTCGCGCTCAGCATCGCGGAGACCCGGCGATGACCGACTTCGCCGCCGCCTGGCTGGCGCTGCGCGAACCTGCGGACCATCGTGCTCGAAACGCTGCATTGCGTGAGTCGGTCTGTGGAACCTTTTCTGGGCGAGAGCATGTGACGATCGTCGATCTCGCTTGTGGAACAGGCTCGAATTTGCGCGGGCTGGCTCCGTATTTGCCGCAAAGCCAGCATTGGCGCCTCGTAGATCACAACGCACGGCTTCTCTCTGCAGCGAGGCGCACGCTCTACGCCTGGGCGGACGGCGTGGTGCAGGAGGACCCACTGATTCTGCGCAAAGGCGCCCGCCGCCTGGAGGTCGCATTCGACGAAAGAGACCTTGCCGCCTTTGACAGCGCGGCGCTCGTGCAAGGCGCCGATCTTGTGACAACCGCGGCTTTTTTCGATCTAGCATCGAAGGAATGGATCCTCCGCTTTTGCGGCAAGCTTGCCGAACGGCGCTTGCCGCTCTACGCCACGCTCACCTACAGCGGCGAAGAAAAGTGGTCGCCGCCACATGCGGCCGACGCTGCGATGCTCAACGCCTTTCGCCGGCATCAGATGCGCGACAAGGGTTTTGGGCCGGCGGCCGGTCCGCACGCCGTCGCGATTTTGCAACAAGCGCTCGAGGCCCACGGCTACGCCACGGCGACCGCCGCGAGTCCGTGGCGGTTGAAAGTAAGTGATCAAGAGTTGACCCAAGCGCTTGCGGATGGCTCCGCGCGCGCCGTGGAAGAGACGACGCTTGTCGACGCGTCGACGATTGAATGCTGGCGGCAGGCCCGCCGCAAAACGACAGGCTGCGTCATCGGTCACGTCGACCTCTTCGCGCACCCCATTTAAATTGAACCGGCCCTCACCGTGGCCAGCCACCGGGCAGCATCCGCCAAAGAAGATCGTCCCGCTTGACTAGCGCATGGCGCAGCGCGCCGGCGAGATGCGCGAGCGCCAGTCCCCCAATCAGCAGGCCGCCCGCTTCGTGCAAGCCAAACAGTATTTTGGACAAGGGCTCGTCTTTGGCGATCAGCGCCGGTAAGCGCCCAAGATAAAAAAAGGACGGTCCGAGGCCATAGGCGGAGAGCGCCAACCAACCGACGATCGGCGTCGCCAACAGCAACACATAAAGCGCGCGATGCACTACGGCCGATGCGATGCGCTCACCGCGGGGCAATGCGGGATAGGGCGGCGGAGCTCCGCCCAGCCGGCTGGCCGAGCGCAAGATCATCAGCGCCAGCAAAGTGACGCCGAGGGACTCATGCAGGGCGAACAGCCTGTCTTGCAGTGGTCCAGGCTCCAAATCCGCCATGATCAGCCCCATGGGAATGAGCGCCACGACGAGCGCTGCCACGAGCCAATGCAGAACTTTAGCGGCGACCGAATAGGCATTTATTTGCTGCATGATCATCGCTCGCTCTTTTCGGCTTCGACTCTCAATTGGAGAATTGCCGACGGTTGGAAAAATCGCAATCGAACAGAACGTCGCCGCCCTCCAGAAGATACGCTTGCGTGTGCGGACGCAAAGCAGATTCGAGACTCCGTATCGGCGAAAGATCGAGCCCCGGTTGTCCCGAGCCGATGATCATTGGCGCGACGAGCAGATGCAGTCGGTCTAGGCAGCCCGCTTCGATGAAAGCGGCGATGGTCCGTGGCCCCCCCTCGATGAGGATGCGGTGCAGACCCCTCGCGAAGAGGGCTTCGACGATGGCGCCGGGCGAGATCATTCCGCCGGACGCGCTAAGGCGCACCAGTTCGGCTCCCCGAGGAGCGACGACGGCCGCCGCGCTAATGAGAAAGCGGCGCGCGCAGTCGTCGACCAGCCATTTCCCGGCGCCGTCAAGGCGCCCACGGGGATCTATCGCGACCCGCGCCGGGCTTTTTCCGGCGACTCGGCGCACGGTGAGTTGTGGATCGTCCGCGACGATCGTGCTCGCGCCGACTACCACCGCGTCGACGTGAGCGCGAAGACGATGCAGATGATCGAGCGCTGCAGCGCCGCTGATGTCACGCGACTCGCCACTGATCGTGGCGATGCGACCGTCGAGCGATTGACCGAGTTGCGCAACGACAAAGGGACGCTCCGCCGGGGCCAGCCGAAACGGAACGAAGATATCCGCCAAAGAAGAAGGCGCGCCGCCGACGAAACCAAGGCCCGGCTCGTCGAAATCCGCCTCAATTCGTTTCATATGCCATCCCGTTGCGCTTCGCATGAGGTCATAAACATTATTTTTGTGTCGTTCCATAGGCATTGCCGACTATATTGCGGCTCGTGACCGCACTCTACCTGGATCGAGGTGTTCGTGTTTCAAATTCCTTCGCAGAGACGCATTCCTTCCACCGCTGCCCTGATCGACGTAGAGCGCGCGATTTGCGAAATTCGCGCTGGCCGGCCGGTTGTCATCCACGATGGGGTAACGCGGATTGTGGCCGTCGGCGTCGAGGCGCTAGACGCGGAATTGGCCGCGCAGCTCGATCGGGCCGCGCAAGGCTCCGCGCGGCTCCTTCTAACCGGCCCGCGGTTGCGCCGACTCGGGCTCGACCGATCAGAACCGGGCTTCGTCGCGCTACCGCAAATCGACGTCGAGCGGATTCACGCACTCGCGATGGAGACGAAAGCGCGCATAGACGCGCCAGCGGCCGCCTTGACGGCGATTCATCTTGGAGCGCTCGAGCTGTTGCGCTTGTCGCTCGTTTTGCCGGCCGCCGTCGTTTTGTCGGCGCCGGCCGTCGAGGCGCTACTGCCGGGCCTATTGTCGGTCGCTCTGAGCTATGTCCATGGCTATCGCGCAGCTTGCACGGACTCCTTACGCATTGTCAGCCGCGCGCCGACGCCATTGGAAGGCGCGCCGAATAGCGAGTTCGTGATTTTTCGCGGCGGCGAAGGATTGCGCGATCAGGTCGCGATTATTGTCGGCAAGCCGGATCTCACTCAGCCAGTAACGGTCCGATTGCATTCCGCCTGCCTCACCGGCGATCTTTTCGGCAGCCTCAAATGCGATTGCGGCGATCAACTCCGCCTCTCTGTGCGCGACATGGCGGCAAACGGCGGTGGAGTGCTGCTCTATTTGGATCAAGAAGGGCGAAGCAATGGCCTATCCAACAAAATTCGCGCCTATGATCTGCAAGCGCAGGGCTACGACACTTACGATGCGGATGAAATGCTGGGCCTCCCTCACGACCAACGCGGCTTCGATTTTGCGGCTGATATGCTGAAACTGCTCGGCGTCCCGCGCGTGCGGGTGATGACTAACAACCCGGCCAAAATCGCCGCGCTAAAGGAGGCAGGGATAGACGTAGTCTCCGATCACCGCATCCTGGGGCGCAGGAACGATCACAACTTTCGTTATCTTGCCGCCAAGCGTGATCGCGCCGGGCATATCTTCGATTAGGATTTGATCGACGCGACAGAGCAGCAAGGACTCTTAGAAAGGATGCCCCTAACGTTGCATCCGCTCTCGCGCTGCTTTCTGCAGGTAGGGCATCAGCGGGCGATGTCGCATTAGCTTCGGTGGAACAACATTCGCTCCCTCGCGAATCATTCAAGCGATAACGCCTGCAAACGGGGTGGAACGACGAGGTTGAGACGAAACGCAGAAGGCCCGACCAGGATCTACACCCTGCATCATGCGTTCTCGTTTATGTAAAGGAACGTGGGAGTTTTCCGCTCTGTTGTTCAGCCCTTTGTGCGAGCGATGCACGACATTCGGCATGACCTGAATTTTTGCAGCGGCGTAGTATCCGAGCTTTTCGGCAATCAAGCGCCTGGGAGGAGCTCCTTGCTTACTGAGCAACCTTAGACGATCGGAGCGATATGTCGAGGCATATGCCCCGCATGCGCAATTTGCGCTCATCGCCAAAGAGCAAGCCAAATGGCGCTGTCAACTTATGGGCGGAAGCCGCAGCGACGTGTCTCTCTGCCGGCGCAAAGCACCTTTTCCCAATCCTGCTGTATTGCGACATTACAAACCTTTCAGCACGCAAGCTGCTTGGAATGACGGCTGAGATACAAATCTTTGTATCTCCAGACGCTTGGCTGATCTTCTACAGTTGCGGCCGGCATGTGTGTGGTAACTTATTGATATTGTTCAAATGGAGGGGTGATTTTCGCAAAAGTGTAGTGC
>Ga0209048_10000166_pt1 | contig 69232 bp, 58 predicted proteins | sample FrelakmetCRP12CR_FD_187146 | JGI IMG/M metagenome (GOLD analysis project Ga0209048, IMG submission 187146) | Freshwater lake sediment microbial communities from the University of Notre Dame, USA, for methane emissions studies - CRP12 CR (SPAdes)... | ecosystem: Environmental > Aquatic >...
GAGCCACAGCCACTGCGATTGATCGGTTCGTCTCGGCCAAGACGATGGCGTTGATCGGAGTATCGACTGGCGGCAAGGGATTCGGCAGTTACGCGTATGCGGAACTCAAGAAGCGCGGGTACAAAGTGCTGCCCGTCCATCCCACCGCTGCCGCTGTCCAGGGCGACCCATGCTGGCGCAGCCTGGCCGATCTTCCCGAACGCGTCGAGCAGTTACTGGTCGTCGTGAAACCCGACCGAGCCGAGGCGGCCGTACGCGAGGCGGCCGCTGCCGGGTTCCGGAACGTCTGGCTTCAACAGGGCGCAGAATCGCCGGCGGCGCTTCAGGCGTGTGAACAGCTGGGCCTCGACGTCGTTCACGGTCAGTGCATCCTGATGTTCACCGCGCCGGTCGGGTTCTTTCACGGGTTTCATCGGTGGATCTGGAAGCTGGCCGGGAAGATCCCGCAGTAGTCCGGCCGTTGTGCTATCGTGAATCGACTGCTCGACAATAGAGGAGTTTCGTATGCGACTGGGAATGCCCGAGCTGGTATTGATACTCGCGATCGTTCTGCTGCTGTTTGGCACGAGCCGGCTGGCCGGTCTGGGCAAGGGGCTCGGGCAGGCGATCCGGGGGTTCAAGAACGAAATCGATCCCAAGGACGACCCGCAGGACAAGCGATAACGCCGGTATGACCAGCGTCAGGGACGAGATTCAAGCGATGGTCGATCGCGAGACCGACGCCTGGAACCGCTGGCGGTGACGTTCACCTTCTGAGTTCCGCTCGAACGGTCCCCGGGGTCCGGTCAGTCGCGCCGGCCGGACTCCAATTCCCCCACGGCCCCAGGCAGGTCGAGCAGCGTCTTGAGTTCCAGATACCTCGGGCCTGCTGCCTCCGGTACCTCGTCCTGCTCGTGCGACCAGCTCAGGGCAGCGGGAACGTGCACCGCCCAGCCGCCGATCTCGAGGACCGGCAGGATGTCCGAGCGCGGCGAATTGCCCACCATCAGGAACCGGGACGGATCGACGCCATGCCGGGCGAGGACCGCGCTGTAGATCTCCGGCGTCTTGTGGCTGACCACCTCGACGTGCCGGAAGTAGATCCCGAGCCCCGACCGTTCGAGCTTGCTTCGCTGGTGCAGCAGGTCACCCTTGGTGATCAGGACGAGCGGATACTGCGGCGCCAGCGCCTCGAGCGACTCGCGCGCCCCCTCGAACAGTTCCACGTCCGACGTCAGCATCGTCTTGGCGAGGGCGAGCAGTTCCCCGATGTCGCGTCCCGTGACGCGGCCGTCGGTGAGCCTGATCGACGTCTCGATCAACGACAGCACGAAGCTGCTGACGCCGTAGCCGTAGAACGGCAGATTCTGGAGTTCGGTCCGGTTGACGTGCCGCTCGATGTCGTCGTGGGAGAGGGAGACCTCCGTGCGTTCGATGATCGTCCGGAAGCGCTCGCGCGCCTCGACGTAATCGCGCTCGTTGTGCCAGAGCGTGTCGTCGCCATCCACCCCGATGAGATCGAACCGCCGATTGACCATCACGGCAGTGTACAACGGCCGGCACGCCTGCGGCGCGTCGCGGCAGCGTCGCGCCCCGCCTTGATTTCCGCGCAATCGCCGGCGCACAATCGCGGGCATGTTTCGAATAGGTGTTGATCTCGGCGGTACGAAGATCGAAGCGATCGCCCTGGCCGACGACGGGAGCATCCCCGCCAGGGTGCGCGTGGCCACTCCTCGCCACGACTATCCCGGCACGTTGTCGGCCATCGCGACCCTGGTGAGGGACATCGAAGCGGAGATAGGGCAGGGCGCGACCGTCGGCATCGGGATGCCCGGCGCACTGTCACCGGCCACCGGCCTCGTCAAGAACGCGAATTCCACTTGGCTGAACGGGAAGCCGCTGGCCGAGGACCTGTCCACCCTGCTCGGCCGTCCCCTTCGGTTCGCGAACGACGCAAACTGCTTCGCGTTGTCGGAGGCGAGCGACGGGGCTGCGGCGGGCGCGACGTGTGTCTTCGGAGTCATTATCGGCACCGGCACGGGCGGGGGAGTGGTGATCAACGGGCGGGTGTTGACCGGCGCCAACGCGATCGGCGGGGAATGGGGCCATAACCCGCTGCCGCGGCCGCGGCCGGACGAGCTGCCCGGCCCGGCCTGCTACTGCGGCCAATCCGGGTGCATCGAGACTTTTCTGTCGGGGCCGGGCCTTGCACGGGACCACGAACGGGCGACCCGTCTCGCGCTGGAGCCGGCCGAGATCGCGGCACGGGCTGACGCGGGTGAGCCTGACGCGACGGCCACGCTGGAGCGCTACGAGGACAGGATGGCCCGCGCGCTGGCGAGCATCATCAACGTCATCGACCCGGAGGTGATCGTGCTCGGCGGCGGAATGTCGAACATCGCCCGTCTCTACGACCGGGTTCCCGCCAGGTGGTCGCGCTACGTGTTCTCGGACCGCGTGGACACCCGCCTGGTGCCTCCGCGTCACGGCGATTCGAGCGGAGTGCGCGGCGCGGCCTGGCTCTGGCCCTGAGCCGCCAGCCGCCAGTCGCCAGCCGCCAGCCGGAAGCCGGAAGCCGCCAGCCGGAAGCCGCCAGCCGCAAGCCGGAAGCCGGCTGTGACCATTTCCCCATTCCAGGTACCCTGTTGACGTGGATCTGGACGCCATCGTCCGCGACCTCGCGCCGAAGGTCCTGGGCTACTGCACACTCGAGACCGGGGAGCCTGCCCTGGCCGAGGAGATTGCACAGGAAACGCTGACCGCGCTCGTTCAGAGGTGGCGGCGCCACGGCCCTCCGGACTCCCCAGCGGCTTTCGTCTTTGCCATCGCCCGCCGCAGGTCTGCCCGCGCCATGGTGCGCCGGCGGTTGTGGCTGCCGATTGAAAGCGCGCTGGGCCTGCGCGACAGTCGCCAGAACCCCGAGCAGTACGCGGTGAACTCGGACGAGCGCGGCCGGGTGGCCCGCGCGCTTGGCCGCCTGCGGCCGGCCGACCGGCAGGTCCTGTTGCTGTTGACCGTCTGGGACGCGAGCATGGAGCAGGCAGCCGTCACCCTTGGCATTTCAATCTCCGCGGCGAAAATGCGCGCCCTGCGTGCGAGGAATCGCCTGCGCGAGTTGCTGGAGGATGGAAATGGGACCCGCCAGAGACGACCTTGACGAACGTGTGATCCAGGCGGCTGCGCCGGACGGGGAGGCGGTCGAACGGATGGTCCGCGCGGCGCTGGCGTCGGTTCCCGCCGGCACCGTCGCATCGGCTGTTGTCGAAGCGCCCGCACTGTCGATGTGGCAGTGGCCAGCCGCGTTTGGCGTCGCGACCGCGTGCCTGATCGGCCTCGTCACACTCGGCGTCTGGTGGTGCGCGCGGGTTCCGCCCGCCCTGGCTCCCGTCGCAGCGCCGAACCAGGTGATTCGCATCACGGCGGACGACGGGACCACGTGGATTCTCAGCACGGCGCCGAGCGACGAGTGGCTGCCGCCAGGTAGCGGAATCGTCATCGGCGGAGGAGAGGGACGATGACGAGAGGCATTTTCGTCGCGGGGATCTTGGTGAGTCTGGTGTTGGCGTCGAGCCTCGCCTCGGCGCAGATCCAGGCCCCCGGCACACCGGTCAATCTGGACCGACGCGTCTTCCTCGACGTCAACCAGGTGGCGCCGACCAAGGTGCTGGATCAGTTGGCGGACACGATCGCGTGCACCCTGGATGCGGATCGGCGACTGCCACAACCTGACATCACCCTCCGGCTGTCCAATGTGCGCGCACGGACGGCACTCGACGCCGTTTGTGACATGGTCGGCTGCCGGTGGACGGTTGAAGGGCGAAGCCTGCGCGTCACGGTCGCCAACCCGCCGCCACCGGTCCCAGCCGGGCAACAGTGGCTCGAGAAGATCAAAGCGCCGCTGACCGGGGCGCAATGGAGGCTCGATCGCGTCCCACTGCGCGATGTGCTCGCACGGCTGTCGGAACAGATCGGCGCGGACGTGGTCTGGGACGGTCCCGATCCGGCCTCGCCAGTCACGGAAGACCTGAGAGGCCGGTCGGCGATGGAGGCCCTTCAACGAATCCAATGGGCGCTCGGCCTGAATGTCGCGGGCATGTTTATGAAGTATGACTCCAGCCGGGACAGACATGTAATTCGGCTGGAGGGTCGAAAGGAGGCCGATCGCCGCACTGAGCCGTCGGCGGTGCCCGTTCGCGTCTACGAGCGCGGCGAACCTGGCTTGACGATGCCGGTCGTGGTGACCGAAGTAAAGCCCCAATACACGAAGGAGGCGATGCAGGCCAAGATCCAAGGCAGCGTGGTCCTCGCGGTCGTCGTGGGGGTGGATGGCAGCGTGAGCGACGTGACGGTCGAGAAATCGCTCGACCCTGTCCTCGACCAACAGGCGGTCGTAGCCGCCAGGCAATGGAAGTACATCCCCGGTACGAAAGACGCCAAACCGGTGCCGGTCCGAGTGAACCTGGAGTTGACCTTCACACTGAGATGACAAGACGGCGGGACCAGCGTCGAGCCCTGAACCGTGAGCGTTGAGCCGTGAGCGTTGAGCCGGACTCCGCCGAGAATCGGAAGGCGAGAGCCGGCGGCCTGCTCACGCGGTGCGCGCGATCAGCGCCTCCAGGTATCGCGACCTCATCTGCCGGCTGGCCATTGCGCGCTTGACGGGCCCGAGGCGCAGGATCACGCCGAGGATCGCCGCCATCGCCCTGTGGCTGGCCAGCGCGCGGTTGTCGAAGATCAGGTCCTGGAGCGTGCCGCGTTCGATCGCCTGCAGGACCACCCGGTGCGTGGAATTCACCGGCGTGATCACGCGCTCGGGCCGCGACGTCAGCCGCAGGCCGTTGTCCCGGCACGTGCTCACGCACACGCCGCACCCGAGGCAAGTGTCGTCGGCGAGGCGCGCCGTCTTCTTTCGTGGCTTCTTCGGGTCGTTGGCCGAGACGAGCGCGAGCGCCTCGACAGGACACGCGTCGACGCACCTTCCGCACCCGTTGCACTTCGCGCGATCGACCTCGAGCACGAAGTTGCTGGTGTGCACCGGGTGCAGGAACCCGAACCGCCTCGCGGCAACCAGCGCCTCGCAGCAGCACCCGCAGCAGTTGCAGATGAACGAGACGCGTTCGCGCGCGTTCTCGCCGAACTGTACCAGGTGCCGGTCGCGAGCCTGCTGAAGGAGGTCGAGGCATTCCACTTCGTCAATCTGGCGAGCCACGCCGTGACGCACCAGTGACGAGGCGACCGAGTTGAACGTCATGCAGATGTCGAGAGGAGCCTCACAGGCCTTTCCGACGTGCTGCATCTTGTGCCGGCAGTAACAGACGCCGACGCCGATCGTCCGCGACGTCTTCGCCACCTCGCTGGCGCGCTCGTAGTCCAGGACGTGCAGCGAGAGTTCCGCCGGCACCGCCGCCTCGTTCACGAAGACCCGCCCCAGCCGGGTCTCGCCAACGCCGAAGAGGTCGCGGATGAAGTCTTCCTCGACGTTCAGATACTGGTAGAACAGCTCGGCCAGGAGCTTCTGGTCGAGATCGTCCCGGACCCGCATCATCGAGAACTCGAAGAACCCGGCCATCGGTGGCGGCAGGACGTAGGTGCGCCGGCCGTCACGATGCTCGGTGTCGAGTAGGATCGCGCGGTCGGCCAGCGCGTCGAGCACTCGCTGCGCTTCCTTTTCCGGGACCTTCCAACGCGCCGCCGCGTCCGCGACGGTGAACGGTTTGAGGGGAAGCTCGGCCACCAATCCAGCCTCGCGCTCGCTGAACAGCAGCTTCAGGATCGCGAACAGGACGTCGGATGGCGGCGCGCCCTGCGGAAATCGGTTGATACGGTCGGCCAGGTCCCGGTAGGCGGAACGGACGGTCAGGTGGGACACGGCATCCTCCCGCACGCTACTTGAGCGCTTCCTCCCCCCCGAACTCCCTGGCTGGCCTCAGTTCCTCGAGGATCTGCTTGTCCTCGGCCGTGTCCGCGCCGCGGACCGCGCGGCCGAGCACGGCGGCCACGCCTGGCCCGAGCATGTAGCCCTGGCCGCACATGCCTTCGGCGTGGACATACCCTTCCACCGTCTTCGACCAGCCCAGGACCGGCGCGCCATCCGGCGTCATCGGGTAGAGGCCGCGCCACGTGCGGCGCACCTTGATGTTCGCCAGCTTCGGCATCAGGCCGACCATGCGGTTGGCGATCATCGGCAGATACACCGAGGTCTCGCGCCGGTCTGTCCCGACGATGGCCGGGTCCGGCGTGATGCAGAAGACGAGGCCGCCGGGCTTGTGCTGATAGAAGTAGTAGTTGCGTGCGCCCGCCGTCGGCCGGATGTCCACCAGCATCGGGTCGAAGAAGCGGGCGACCGGTTCGGTGATCCCCGCCTCGTGGCTGTCCGGGACCACCGGGGTGTCGAGGCCGACCGACTGCGCGAGCGGCCGCGCCCACGCGCCCGCGGCGTTGACCACGGTTTCGGTGGCGTACCCGCCCTTGTCCGTCCTGACTCCGACCACGCCGTTCTTCCGCCGGATGATTCCGGTGGCGCGCTCGCCGAAGCGAAACTGCACGCCCATCTCGACGGCCCGCCGGTAGAACGCGGCGGATGACATCATCGGCGAGGCCGACCCGTCACCTGGCGAGTAGGTGCCGCCGCGCAGTCCCTCGCGGTTGATGTCCGGCACGAGCGCGATCATCTCGTCGCGGTCGAGCCAGCGGATGTCGAGGCCATAGCCCTGCTGCACCGTCAACAGCACCTTGAGCGAGCGCTCTTCCTGCTCGCGGTAGGCGACGAACACGTAGCCGCCCTGGAACCACTCGATGTCGTCGCCGTGCGATTGCTCCCACGTGGAGAAGATCCGCAGCGACTCGAGGCAGAGGCGGATCTTCGCCGGCGACGAATGGGTGGCCCTGATGCCGCCGATGGCCGCCTTGTTGCTGCCCTGGCCCGGCCCGGCGAACTGATCGACCACGAGCGTCTTCACGCCCGCCTCCGCCAGGAACATCGCCGTCGGAAGGCCGACGCTCCCCGCGCCGATGACGATGGCGTCGTACACCTGCGCGCTCATCACATTCCCCCTTCGTGGGCGTCGGTGGCGTGCCGTCGCGGCACGTCCTGGATGGGCGTCTCGCCCGCCACCACGCCGGCGAAGGCGCCGAGCGGCACCTCCATGAACAGCGGCCGCCGCGTCAGGTCCGCGACCTGGTCGTCCGGGACCCCCTCCTCCCGGAAGAGCCGTTTGATCAGGTTGGGGCAGGTCTTGCCGCCGCACGCGCCCATGCCGCAGCGCGTGACGGCCTTCAGGTGATTCATGTCGCGGATGCCGCCGCGGATCAGCTCACGCAGCTCCTTCGCCGTCACCCGCTCGCACCGGCACACGATCTCGTCGTCGCCAATCGACTGCGCGAATCGCTCGGCGTTCTCGGCCTGCCACGGCTCCTGCACGCGGATGCCCGCGATGCGCGGCGCGATGTCGGATGGCGCCGTGACCCGCACGAGCAGCGCGCGGTCGGCCTCGCGGGGCGCCCGCACGCGCGCCACCTCGACGTTGCCGAGGACCGTGCCCTCGCAGTCGAGCACCGTCACGGTGTCGCCCTTCTTGATCCGCTTCGCCGAGAATTCGTACGGGATGACGACGGTCGGCCGCGCCTGGTCCTTCCGGTAGTCGAGGAGCGTAATCGCGAGGCCTGGGCAGATGGCCACGCACTTCTCGCACCCGTCGCACTCGCTTCCGACGAACTCGGGCAGGCCCAGCACATCGTCGCCACTGATGCGAATCGCGCCGTTCGGGCAGATCGACGTGCAGGGATTGCAGGGGATCTCCTGCGCGCAGTGGAAGACGGGGAAGACGCCGGTGCTCTCCTCCGGCACATCTTCGGCGATCGTCATGCCGGGGCGGGACTTGAGCACCTCGGCGGTGCGATGCCACTCGGGTGGCACCTCGCCGACGTCGCGGCCCAGCCGCCGTGCGGCCTCCAGGCCCCGAATCCGCCCGGTGAACATCGCGGCGGACGCTTCGGCAATCTCCTCCGAGTCGCCTGCGGCCATCGCGGGCAGGCCGAACTCGTTGGCCTTGTGCAGGAACTCGTCCACCGGGTCGAGGCCGACGGCCACCAGCACCGTGTCGCACTCGAAGCGCTTCTCGGTGCCGGGGACCGGCCGCCACTTCCTGTCGATCTGCGCGATCGTGACCGCCTCGACTTCGTCCCTTCCCTCGGCGCGCAGAATGGTGTGCGAGGTGTAGACCGGTACGCCCATGCGCACCAGCTTGTCCTTGTGGACCTTGTAGCCGCCGCACTCCGGCATGGCCTCGCACAGGCCGACTACACCGATGCCGGCCTGCAGCGCGTGATACCCCGCGATCAAGCCGACGTTCCCGCCCCCGATGATGAACAACCGTTCCGTGGGGCGGACGAGGTCGCGGTTCACGAGCGTCTGGAAGGCGCCGGCGCCGTACACGCCGGGCAGTGTGTTGCCGGGGAACACCAGCGACTTCTCGCGGGCGCCGGCCGTCACCAGCAGGATGTCCGGCCGCACGATGAAGTACTGCTGGTTGTCGCGGAGCACGCCCACGCGGCGGTCGGAGAAGACCGAGAGCACGGTGGAATTCAGCCAGATGCGGATGTTCTCGAACTGGCGCACCTCGTGTTCGAGCTTGGTCGCGATGTCGATGCCCCGAGTGCCCGCGTGGCACGCCTCGATCGAGCCGAAGAACTTGTGCGTCTGGAGGACGAGCTTCCCGCCCAGCCGGTGCTTGTCGTCGACGATGAGCGCGCGGACGCCCGCCTTTCCAAGCTCGATCGCCGCCGTCAGCCCGGCCGGGCCGCCGCCGACGATCAGACACTCGACATCGACCGTCTCAATCGGATGCGTTCGCGGCTGACCCTGGACGTTGGGCAGGACCGGAAGCCCGTCGAGCGGCTGCACGTCCATACCGGCGCGCACCACGACCATGCAGGACTTCACCGGCAGGCCGTCGGCCACGACGGCGCACTGCGCGCACTGGCCGTTGGCGCAGAAGATCCCCTGGGGCGCACCGTCCTTAGGATGGTGGCCGAAGGTCCGCACGCCGTTGGCGAACAGGGCCGAGGCGATCGTCTCGCCCTGCCGCGCCAGGAAGGCCTGCCCCCGCCAGGAGAAGGCGACGTCGGCCGGCTCCGGCCCGGGGAGGATGGGATGTTCGTGAATACGATGATCGGGCACGGGTATGACTCCTCACCACGGGCGAACGGAGAATGAAGAACGGAGAACGGGAAATGACAACACGAAGAACGACGGACGTTCTCGTCTCAGGCGGCGGTGCGGAGCGGCCGGCAGAAGGCTGACCCAAGGGCCGGGACGCGGCTCGTCTCGACGATCACCGTAGGAGGAAGGATAGCACAAGGGAGGGCTCCCGCCTCCGCCCGTGGTTCGGCAGGGTCACCACGCCCTGAGCGACGTCGAAGGGCGCTCCGGTTCCCCGCGCGCGCGCGACGGCGAGGCCACGCCAAAGCGCAATGCGCGAAGGCGGACAAGGCTCAGGGGTATGATAATGCTCGACATCCGTTTCCGTCCGTATCGCCCCCTCAGGAGGATACATGCGAGCGAGGATGCTGAGCACGTTGTTGGCAACAGGCATGCTGATCGTGGCGGGACGCGCCGGCGCGCAGTCGGCGTTCACCGTCGCGGGCGTGACCGCCCAGCCGGGGACGACCGTGTACGGCGAAGTGCAGGTCCCGGCGCGGGGGACGGATGCGGGCACGATCATCCCGTTCTCCATCGTGAACGGCGCGAAGCCCGGTCCCGTGCTCACGCTGGTCGCCGGCACCCACGGCGCGGAGTACCCGCCGATCCTGGCGCTGCAACGACTCCGCGCGTCGATCGACCCGACGCAATTGTCGGGCACGATCGTCATGGTGCACGTCGCGAACATGCCGGCGTTCCTCGGGCGCGCCATCTACTACACACCAGGGGACCACAAGAACCTGAATCGAGTGTTCCCAGGGAAGGCCGACGGCACCATCTCCGAGCGGATCGCCGATCTCATCACGCGCGAGTTCATCGACCGGACGCAGTACCTGATCGACCTGCACTGCGGCGACGCCAATGAATCGTTGCGTCCGTACCTGTACTGGACGATCAACGCGTCGCCGGCGGTGGTCGAGAGCGTCCGCCAGCTCGCGCTGGCCTTCGGCATGGATCACATCATCCTGGACAACGCCCGGCCGACGGACCCCGCCGCGTCCGTCTACCTCGAGAACACGGCCATTACGCGCGGCAAGCCGGCCATGACGATCGAGTCGGGCGGGATGGGGCAGAGCGACGAGGAGTCGATCGCGCGCATCGAACGCGGCGTCGCCGGCGTGTTGAAGCACCTGAAGATGCGGGCTACGGGCCCAGACCCTCTCCAGCACGCGGTCTATCTCGGGCGGAACCTCGTGATCAACAGCCAGCACACCGGCATCTTCTACGCGCTCGTCGAACGCGGCCACACGGTGGCCGAGGGCGCCCTCATCGGCCGGATCACCGACTTCCAGGGAAAGACCATCGAGGAGGTCCGCGCGCCGTTCGCCGGAGAGATCCTCTACATGGTCGGCACGCCGCCGACAACCAAGGGCGAGCCGCTCGGATTCATCGCGACGCTCGCGACGACGGCGGAGTTTCCGAAGAAGTAGGCTCGGGGCCGAAGGCCCGCCTCTGGCGCGGAACCGTGAGCGTTGAGCCCTGTCACTTCCCATCCAGTTCCGCCCAGAGGTACCACGACGCGATGGAGCGGTACGGCCGCCACATCTCACCCATCCGCAGCACCTGTTTCTCCGACGGCCGGCGGCGAAGGCCGTAGACCTTCTGGATCGATCGCAGGAGGCCCACGTCGTCCACGGGGAAGGTGTCCGGCCGGCCGAGTTGGAAGATGAGGATCATCTCCGCCGTCCAGCGGCCGATCCCCTTCACCGCGGTCAGCGTCTCCATGACCTCCTCGTCGGACATGCCGTCGAGTTCGTCGAGCGGCAGCGTGCCCGCGCAGACGCGTGTGCACAGGTCGTGAAGATACGACGCCTTCCGGCGGCTCAGGCCGACGGCGCGCAGGCGTTCGACGGGAACCTGCAGGACCCGATCCGGTGCCGGGAAGCCGCCGGCGTCCGGGAAGAGCGCGAGGAACCTCGAGAAGATCGTGGCGGCCGCCTTGACCGACAGTTGCTGCGAGACCAGTGCGCGCGTCAGCGCTCGCAGCCGCGGCTCTTTGGAGCGCTCGGCCAGGCCGCACGCCCCGCGCCTCTTGATGATCGAGCCGAGAACGGGATCGGCGCGCATCAGGTGGCGCCGCGCTCGTGCGTAGTCGACAGGTTCGGGCATGGCCGCAGTCTAGCACCTCCCAGTCCGCCTCCTCGAGCCCTGCCCGCCTTCGCGCGAAGCGCTGCGCCGTGGCCCCGCCGTCGCGCGCGCGGGGAAGCGGGAGCCGCGAGCCTATAATGATCCGATGCCCTACCGTCTGCTCGGCCGCACCGGTGTCCGCGTGTCGCCGCTGTGCCTCGGGACGTTGAACTTCGGCGGGCCGACGCCAGACGAGGAAGCCCTTCGCATCGTCCACGCGGCGCTCGACGCGGGCATCAACTTCGTAGACACGGCCAATACGTATCACGGCGGGCGGTCCGAAGAAGCGGTCGGGAAGGCGCTGGCCGGGCGCAGGGACGGCGTCGTGCTGGCCACCAAGGTGCACGGGCGCACGGGGGACGGCCCCAATGACGAGGGCAACTCCCGCCTGCACATCCTGCGCGCCTGCGACGAATCGCTGCGCCGGCTGAAGACGGACTACATCGACCTCTACCAGGTGCACCGTCCGAGCCCCGAGATCCCGATCGAGGAGACGCTCGGTGCGCTGACCGATCTCGTGAGGGCGGGGAAGGTGCGCTACATCGGCTGCTCCACGCACCCGGCATGGATGGTGATGGAGGCGCTGGCGGTGAGCGAACGGGATGGTCTGGCGCGATACGTGAGCGAACAGCCGCCCTACAACCTCCTCGACCGGCGGATCGAGAACGAACTGCTCCCGATGGCGGCGCGGTATGGTGTGGCCGTCCTGCCGTGGGCGCCGCTCGCGCAGGGGGTGCTGGCCGGGCGATATCCGGCCGGCGCGGCGCTGCCTGCGGACTCGAGGGCCGTGCGCCAGCCGGACAGCATCTATTCCCGGCGGGTGACGCCGCGCGGGATCGCGGCGGGCCAGGCCTTCGCGGCGCTGGCCCGCGAACACGGCCTGCCGCCGGGGCAACTCTCTCTTCTCTGGTGCAAGGACCAGCCCGGCGTCACCTCACCGGTCGTCGGGCCACGCACCCTCGAGCAACTGCAGGACCTGATTCCCGTGCTGGGCATGTCCCTCACCGACGAGCAGCGGGCCGCGTGCGACACGATCAACCCGCCGGGCACCGCCCTGGTCAACTTCCACAACACGGCGGGGTGGATGAGGAGCGCAATCTAAACCGGCCTGCGACTTGCGGCCTGCGACCGACGGCCTGGCCCGCTGTCACGCGTACGAGCCGCGAGCCGTTCAGATTGCTCTGATCTTCTTGTACGTGCCGAGGACGAATCCACCGACCGCCATCAGCAAGAGGCCATTCGCGGCGAGGACCGTCGGCGCGGAGAAGACGTTGGCGAGCGCGCCGGCCGTGAGGCTGCCGAGCGGCATGCCGCCGCGGAACGCCACCATGTAGATGCTCATCACACGCCCCCGCATCTCGTTGGGCACCACCAGCTGCACGAGCGAGTTCGCGAGCGAGAACACCACGATCTGGCCGATCCCCGCCAGGAACAGCAGCGCGTAGCTGAGCGTCGGGATGCGTGAGAACGCGAACGCCGCGATCACCCCGCCCAAGCCGATCTGAACGATCAGGGCCACCGAACCCATCCTCGGGAATCGACCCACCCACGCGACGATGAGGGCCCCGAAGACGGCGCCGGCGCCCTGGAACGCCATCATCTGGGTGTACTCCGCCACGCCGAGGTGGAACACCTTCTGTACGAAGACGGGCAGCAGCGTGAGGAGCGGCATGCCGAGGAACGTCGTCAGGAAGGCGACGATGGTCAGGCCGAGCAGCGGTCCCTCGTGGCGAACGTACGAGAGGCCGCCGCGCAACTGCTGCAGCATCGGCTGCGGGGGGAGCGGCCGGCGCGCGGGGATGTTCAGCACCATCAGCGACACGATCACCGCGACGAACGACAGGCCGTTGATCGTGAAGCAGAAGACGGTGCCGAGCGTGGCCAGCGCCGCGCCGGCCAGCAGCGGCCCGATGATACGCGCCAGGTTGAACTGGATCGAGTTGAGCGCGATCGCGTTCGGCAGGTCCTTCTTCTCGACGAGCGACGGGACGAGCGACTGGTAGGCCGGCCCGCCGAAGGCCTGCGCGCAGCCGTTCGTGAACGAGAGCGCCAGGATGTACCAGACGGTCATCGAGATCGTGTGCCCGGCCGGTCCAGGCGCCGGCCGCACCACCTGGGTGTAGACGAGCAGGGCGAGCGTGAACGCCGAGGTCATCTGGATGTACTGAGACGTCAGCAATACCCGCCGCCGGTCGCGCCGATCCGCGACGACGCCGCCGATCAGCGTGAGGAGCATGATCGGCAGCTGCCCGAGAAACGCGTCGAGCCCCAGGTAGAACGCCGAGCTGGTGAGCGTCCAGACCAGCCAGTTCTGGGCGACGTTCTGCATCCACGTGCCGATGCTCGACGTGCAGGCGCCGATCCAGAGGTTGCGGAAGTCGGGATATGTGAAGGCTGCGGCCAGGCGGCGGAGCACCCGGCCCGAATCCGGCGTGGCCGGCATCGGTTCGGGGGTGCCGGCGCCAGGGGCAGCGGGCGAAGGTCCGGCGGCGCCGGTCGAGTGGGCCATGGTTGGGATGAGGCTTCATGGTAGCACGCGGTTGCCCCTTGACCTCCCGCCCGACTTTCGCTATATTTTCGTAAGCGAAAGGAAAGCGAAATATCGCAGGACCCGATCATGGCACACAGTGCACTTGCCCGCACCGACCTCGAAGCGCTGCTGCGGGCGCGAAAACTCGATCGCACGCTCTGCCAGCCGGACGCCGCCGGCGCGGCCGGCCGGACGCCGCTGCCTGCCGGGAAGGTGCTGTCCACCGGCCTGGCGCTCCTCGACCAGCGCCTGGAGGGCGGGCTGCCTCGCGGCCAGATGTCTGAAATCGTCGGTTCCCGATCGTCCGGGCGGGCCACGCTGATGTGCGCGGCGCTGGCCGCGGCCACGGGCCGCGGGGAGCTCGCCGCCCTCGTCGATCCGCTCGACACGTTCGATCCCGAGTCCGCGGCATCCTGCGGCGTGGCTCTCGATCGACTGCTCTGGCTCCGCGGCGACGGGACGACGATGGGGGCGTGGCCGCAGCGGGAGAAGGGTCAATCGGAGCGGCTCCTGGACCGCGCGCTGAAGGCGGTCAACCTCGTGCTGCAGGCCGGCGGGTTCGATCTCGTCGTGCTCGATTTTGCGGAGGTGCCGCCCGACGCCATCCGCCGGTTGCCTTTCACCACGTGGCTCCGCCTGCAGCGCGTCATCGAGGGCAGCCGCACGGTGTGCCTGCTTCTCGGACCCGCGGCGATCGCGCGCAGCGCCGAGGGCGTGAGCATCCAGCTGGCGCCATCCCGCCAGGGGGCCTGGAATTCGCACCTGTTCCTTGGCCTGGAGATCCAGGCGCGCGTCGTGCGCGCCCGCGATCCCGAAGACGGCCGCTGCCGGCTGGCGGCACGGGCGTAGGGCTGTGGATACGTGGGGACCCCATGTTTGCGTGTCTGTTCCAGCCGTCGTCCCAGCAGGGCCTGTTCGATGCCGCGCCTTGCGCGGCTGAAGCCTCGCCGTCCGGCGAGCGCGGCCCCGGGCGCGTTCCGCTCGACGCGCTGGCGCGGGAGTTCTCGCCGCGCGTGCAGGTGCATCGGGACACGCTGGTGTCGCTCGACATCGGCGGCCTTGGCCGGCTGCTCGGCACGCCCGCGGAAATCGGCAGCGAGTTGCGGCGCGCGGCGGCGGACCGGGGTCTGCATCCCCATATCGCCATTGCGCCCACGCGGACGGCCGCCCTGTTGATGGCCCTCGCGCGGGCCGGCGTCACCGTGGTGCCGCCGGGCGGCGGACGGAGCGCGGTCGCCGTGCTTCCACTGAGCGTGCTTCGACAGCTTCCGCACGGGGCCGAAGCGCCGTGCCACCGGAACGACCCACCGGGCCGCCGGGGCCTTTCGTCGAGCGCGGGCAGCCGCGATGCGGAAGCGGGATCCGCGGTGGTCGATCTGCTCCGGCGCTGGGGACTGAAGACGCTGGGCGATCTTGCCGGCCTGCCCGCCAGGCCGCTTTCGGAGCGGCTGGGACAGAACGGCGTGATGTGGCAACGGCTGGCGCGCGGAGAGGATCTGCAGCCGCTCGTCGCGACCGGGCCCGAGGCGCCGATCGAGGAGACGCTGGATCTCGAGTGGCCGGTCGAAGGCCTCGAGCCGCTGTCGTTCGTGCTCGCGAGGATGTGCGAACCGCTCAGCGAGCGGCTGGCCGCGCTGGACCTGGCGGCCGTGGTGCTGCATCTCTCGTTCCGCCTCGTGTCGCGCGAGACGGAGGCGCGTGAACTGCAATTGCCGGCGCCGATGCGCGATCCCAAAGTGCTGCGAACCTTGATCCTGCTGCACCTCGAGTCGCACCCGCTCGCCGGCGGTGTCGATCGCCTGGCGCTTCGGGTGGACACGGCGCCGGCTCGCATCACGCAGTTCTCGCTGTTGTCGCGCGCGCGGCCGTTTCCCGAGCAGATGGCCACGTTGCTCGCGCGCCTCTCGGCCCTGCTCGGCGAGCGTCGAGTCGGGGCTCCCGGCCTCGTTGACTCTCATCGGCCGGGCGCGTTCGCGATGGCGCGCTTTTCGGGGGGAGGCGAGAGCGCCCCGGCGCCGCCTGGCGATCTCGATGTCTCCCCGTCGCGCGAGCCTCATGTCGCGCTTCGCCGCTTCCGTGTTCCGGTGCCGGCCAGGGTGATGGCGCAGGCGGGGAGGCCCGTGCGGGTGACGACCGGGCGATGCGGCCTCGACGGGGGAGCCGTGGCGGCGGCCGTCGGCCCATGGCGTACGTCGGGGGATTGGTGGCGCGTCGGGGGGCGAGTCGAAGGGTGGAATCGCGACGAATGGGACGTGGCGCTGGCCGACGGCGGCATCTACCGCATCTATCGTGACCGCTCGCACGACCGCTGGTTCATCGATGGCATCGTCGATTGAGGGGCCTTCGTCCCATGTCGTACGTCGAACTCCATGCTTCGTCCGCCTTCAGTTTCCTCGAAGCGGCATCGCTGCCCGAGGCGCTCGTCGACCGGGCGGCGGAACTCGGCTATCCGGCCGTTGCGCTGCTCGATCGCAACGGCGTCCACGGCGCGCCCCGTTTTCACAAGGCGGCCATGGCCGCCGGGATCCGCGCGATTGTCGGGGCGGAACTGACGATCACGGTGGACAGCAGGCAGTATGCAGTAGGCAGCAGGCAGTATGCACCGCCTACTTTCCGTCTCCCCCTGCTGATCGAATCCCGCGAGGGGTATCAGAACCTCTGCCGCCTGCTGACGCGCATGAATCTCCGCTCGCCCAAGGGCGAGGGGGCGCTGGCGCTCGACGAACTCGATGGACAGACCGCCGGGATGGTGGCGCTCGTCGGGCGCGAGGCGCTCCGCGGGGGCCGCCACGGCGTGGGCGGCCTCGTGGATCGCCTGGTCGGTCTGTTCGGCCGATCGAACGTCTACCTGGAGTTGCAGCGTCACCTCGTCAGGGACGAGGAGGCGGACAACCAGGCGCTGCTCGCGCTGGCGTCGGCCTTTCACGTCCCGGTGGTCGCCACCAACGGCGTGCGCTTTGCGGCGCCGGAGGACCGCCCGCTCTACGACGTGCTCACCTGCATCCGCCACAAGACGAACCTCGAGTCGGCCGGGCGGAGGCTGGCGTTCAACGCCGAGCATTTTCTCAAGCCGCGAGAGCAGATGGCGGAGTTGTTCCGCGACATTCCCGCGGCGGTCGCCGGCAGCGCGGCGCTGGCCGAGCGCCTTCGCTACACGATGGCCGACCTCGGGTATCGCTTCCCCGACTACCCGGTGCCTGCCGGCGAGACGATGGCGTCCTTCCTGAGGAAGATGGCGGAAGTCGGCGCGCGCGAACGGTATCGCCCGTATCACGACCGTGCGAAGGCGCAGATCGTGCGCGAGCTGGATCTGATCGAGAAGCTCAATCTTTCCGGCTACTTCCTGATTGTCTGGGACCTCGTCAACTTCTGCCGGCAGCAGGGGATTCTCGTGCAGGGCCGCGGGTCGGCGGCCAACAGCGCCGTGTGCTACAGCCTGGGCATCACGGCGGTGGACCCGGTCGGGATGGACCTGCTGTTCGAGCGGTTCCTCTCGGAGGAACGCGGCGAGTGGCCGGATATCGATCTCGATCTTCCGAGCGGCGACCGGCGTGAGCGTGTCATCCAGCACGTCTACGAGAAATACGGCCAGCACGGGGCGGCGATGACCGCCAACGTGATCACCTATCGCGGCCGCAGCGCGGCACGGGAAGTGGGGAAGGCGCTCGGCATCGAGCCGGGGCAGGTCGATCACCTCGCGAAGGTGATGCACAACTTCGAGTTTCGAGATGAAACCGAGGTGCTGGCGAAGCACATGGATGCGGCGGGTCTCGACGCGGCGCACCCCCGCATGCGCCTGTTCGCGGAGTTGTGGCAGCGGATCCAGGACCTGCCGCGCCATCTCGGGCAGCACTCGGGCGGCATGGTGATCTGCCGGGGGCGCCTGGACAACGTCGTGCCGCTCGAGAACGCCAGCATGCCCGGGCGCGTCGTCGTGCAGTGGGACAAGGACGACTGCGCCGACATGGGCATCGTGAAGATCGACCTGCTCGGCCTCGGTATGATGGCGGCGCTGCAGGATTCGTTCGAGCTGATCAACCGGCGGCGTCCGCGCGCGGCGGCGCCGCTCGGCTTGTGGAACCTGCCGCCGGACGATCCGGTGGTGTATCGGATGCTCCAGGCCGCCGACACGATCGGCGTGTTCCAGGTGGAGTCGCGGGCGCAGATGGCGACGCTGCCGCGCCTCAGGCCAGAACACTTCTACGACCTCGTCGTCGAGGTCGCGCTGATCCGGCCCGGGCCAATCGTCGGGCGGATGGTGCATCCGTACCTGAATCGCCGCGCCGGGCGCGAACCGGTCTCGTATCCGCACCCGTCGCTCGAGCCGATCCTCGCGCGGACGCTCGGCGTCCCGTTGTTCCAGGAACAACTGCTGCGGGTGGCGATGGTGGCGGCGGGATTCAGCGGCGGCCAGGCCGAGGAATTGCGCCGGGCGTTCGGCTTCAAGCGGTCCGAGCGGCGGATGAAGCAGATCGAGGTTCAACTCCGGGACGGGATGGCGCGAAAGGGCATCACCGGGAAGGCGGCGGACGAGATCGTGTTGTCGATCACGTCGTTCGCCCTCTACGGGTTTCCCGAGTCGCACTCGGCCAGCTTTGCGCTGCTGGTCTATGCGAGCGTGTACCTCAAGGCGCATTTCCCATCGGCCTTCTACGCGGCGCTGCTCAACAACCAGCCGATGGGCTTCTATCACCCGGCGACCCTGGTGAAGGATGCCCAGCGGCACGGCGTGCGCTTTGCGCCGGTGGACGTGCAGCACTCGGACTGGTCCTGCACGGTCCAGGAGGACGGGACGGTGCGGCTGGGCCTCCGCTACGTCGCGGGACTCCGCGCGCAGGTGGGGCAGAGAATAGTGGCCAGCGGGCCGCCGGGTCCGGTAGGGCAGCCGGTACCGGTGGGGCAGGGCTTCGGCCCTGCCCCACTGCGCTGCCCGAAGTGCCGGTGCGACGATCCGTCGATGCTCGAGGTGGTCACGGACGCGCGCGGCACGTCGGGGTTCTGCAACAACTGCGCGCACGACTGGGCGCTGCAGGTCGGCCGCTTCCGCTCCATCGAGGACCTCGTCGCACGCACCGGGGTCAACCGGGAGGAATTGTCGGTCCTGGCGGAGATCGGCGCGCTCAATGCCTTCGGTCACACCCGACGGGAGGCCCTGTGGCAGGTGGAACGCGCCGTCCGTCCGACCGGCGAACTCTTCTCCGGTTCGCACGACGCCGAGTCCGTCCGATTGGACGACCCCGGTTCGCACGATCCCGGTTCGCACGATCGCAGTTCGCCCGGTCGCCCGATCGCCCGATCGCAAGATGAGCAGTGCCCCCTTCCGGCGATGTCTGCCGTCGAGCGCGTCGTCGCGGACTACGAAGGCACCGGCCTGACGATCGGGCCGCACCCGATGGCGATGCGTCGCGAGGAGATGAGCCTGCGGGGCGCGCTGCGGGCGTCGGACCTTCCCCGCCAGCGGCACGGCCGCCGCGTACGCGTGGCCGGCGCCGTGATCACCCGTCAGCGGCCGGGCACGGCGAAGGGATTCGTCTTCCTCACGCTCGAGGACGAAACCGGCATCGCCAACATCATCATCCGGCCCGATCTCTTCGCCGAGCAGCGCATGGCCATCATCAACGAGCCGTTCCTGCTGGTGGAGGGGATGCTGCAGAACCAGGAGGGGGTCACCTCCGTCCGCGCCGAGCGGATGGCAGGGATCGGGGGGACACCGATTGAGGTCGAGGCGAGAGACTTCTACTGAGACTCGAATCTTGCGATCTAGGAATCTCGCGATCTGGAATCCGCCAGGCCCGTCCTCATTTCCCGCGCAGCGAAGCGGGCAGCAGCGGCTTCAGTTGCCCCCACGACACGGCGTCGAGAGGGTTGAGATCCACGGCCGCTGGTGCCCGGAAGAGGACCCTGCCCACCGACGGGGCCACCTCCGCCCGGCTCGGGAGCGGCGAGGGAATCGGAGTCTCACCTTCGGGCCACGTCTGCGCCGCATCGCAGTTCGGGCAAGGACCGGAGTACGACAACAACCCTACTCGCGAAAGTTCCCGAACTGCAGTTCGACGCCGAAATCCTGGTCGCGGAGCAGCGCGATCGCCGCCTGCAGCTCGTCGCGCGACGGCGCCGAGACGCGCAGCTGGTCGGCCTGGATGGCCGGCTGCACCTTCTTGAGTTTCCGGTCCTTGATGAACTTCACGATGTCGCGCCCCGCCTCGGTGGGGATGCCCTGCTGCAGCGTGACGACCCGGCGGACGGTGTCGTTCGCCCCGCGCTCGATCTCGCCCCGCTTCAGGTTCTTCAGCGGCACCTTCCGGCGGACCATGCGCGTCTCCAGCACCTCCCATAACGCCGTCAGCTTGAACTCGTCGTCGGCCGTCAGGGTGAGCGTCCCTTCCGTGCGGTCGAAGTCGATGGCTGCTTTCGAGCCCTTGAAGTCGTACCGCTGGCCCACTTCCTTCCGGGCCTGGTTCACGGCGTTGTCCACTTCCTGGAGGTCGATTTTCGACGTGACGTCGAAGGATGGCATGCAGGTATTTTACTGCATCCCTGCAGCACAGGGCTGAAGCCCTGTGCGGCCCGATGATCCAGGGCAACGGCGCAGGGCTGAAGCGCTGTGCGGCCCGATGATCCAGGGCAATGGCGCAGGGCTGAAGCGCTGTGCGGCCCGATGATCCAGGGCAATGGCGCAGGGCTTCAGCCCTGCGCATCGGCGACAGCCGTCGGCACGGCCTGGCGCTGCGGCCGCCGCCAGAAGTCCATCGTCGAAACCCGGTGGACACAGCCGATCGTGCAGAACGGCGAGCAGGACTTGGGCGCCTCGAATTCCTCACGGAGATGTTCGACGCTGTACAGCTCCAGAGGGATCGCCGGATAGCCGCGCTGCTGGGAGCAGAGATGGACGAGGCCCTCCTCGCACACGTAGAAATAGCGTGCGCCGGCACGGCAGCGCCAGTCGTTCGGTTTGCCGTCGGCCAGGTTCTGCTGGAAGCCGCTGATGCCCGTGTAGAGGTTCTTCAGAAGCTGCCGGACGCCGTTCACCTGCCCGGCTACGTCCTCCCAGATCGCCCGTTCCGCTGAGCCGAGCGGCTTGAGCGCCCCCACGCCGTCGTGGATGATGCCGATCGAGGTCGAGAACCCGAGCTCGCGGGCACGCCGGTTGATCGACCGCGCGTCCTCCGGGTTCCGGATGCCGGCGCCCAGCACCGAGTTGATGTTGACGTCGAACTCTGCCAGTTCGCTCAACCACTGGAGCTTCCGGTCGAGCACCCGGAGGCTCTTCTTCGACACGGCATCAGGCTCGACGTTGTCGATGCTGATCTGCAGGAAATCGAGTCCCGCCTCGTTCAGCGCGTCGATCTTCTTCGGTGACAGGAGGTAGCCGTTGGTGATGAGCCCTGCCAGCATCCCGTGCCCGCGCACCCGTCGAATCAGCCGCTCGAGGTGGGGGTGGAGCAGCGGCTCGCCGCCGCTGCAGGCGACCACGGACGTCCCGAGGTCCGCCAGCTTGTCCACCCAGCGTTCGAGGGTGGCGATGGCGACCGGCTCAGACACCTTGTCGTACTCGTTGCAGTAGCCGCAGTCGATATTGCAGCGCCGGACGGGGACGATATGGACGAGAAGCGGGTGGTCGGTATCGACCAGCCCACGCACGAATTCGCGCGTGGCGCGCGCGTTGCGCGACACTTTTCGAAGGAGTTTCATGGTTGCCCTGCGCCCGATCTTACCTGTCGGGGCGGAGCGGATGGTCGGATTCCGGTTGAACGGTCCTCCAGGCTGGCAAACGGGCGATGAGGGCGGTTGAACGGGCAGATGAGCTTTCAGATGCCCTGAAATCCTTGATTTCAGAGCGCTTAACGCTCGCCGGCGGCTTGCGCGAAGGGAGCCCGTCTGGTACTATTCCAGCGCTATGCGTAAGGTCCCGCTGGGGCAATCGCTCCGCATCATCAGTCGAGGCTCGTTCAACTGGCGGGCCGGGCGTCCCATCGTCGTGTCGTTCGAGGTCACCGATGCGTGCACGTGCTTCTGCAAGCACTGCGACCACGGGGGGCTGCGCGACACGTCTCGGGACATGAAGCCGGCCGATTATCGCCGATACATGCAGGTGCTCAAGCCGGTCGTGGTCCAGGTGTCGGGCGGCGAGCCGCTGATGCGCGACGATCTGGCCGACGTGGTGCGCGCCATCCGCCAGCCGAACGGGCTGCCGTTCATCATCCTCGTGTCGAACTGGTCGCACATGACGATCGAGCGGTACGTGGAGCTGTGCAAGGCTGGCGTCGACCAGTTCAGCGTCAGCTTGGATTTCCCGGACGATCGGCACGACGACTTCCGCGGCCACGCGGGGCTGTACGAACACTTGAGCCAGGTCGTGCCGGCGGCAGCCAAGCTCGGCTACGACAACATCTGCCTGAACAACTGCATTACTTCCGAGAACGTCGAGTACATCAACGCCGCGGCCGACAAGGCCAAAGAGTGGGGCGTCAACATCAACTACAGCGCCTACTCGCCGCGCCGCACCGGTTGCCGCGACTACTTCCTGACGACCGCCGAGCAGCTCGAGACGCTGCGCCACGAACTCGCGCGGTTGAAGACGCGCATCGACAGCCGTTGGGTGACCAACTCGGTTACCACCATCGACGCCACGCAACGGTACTTTGAAACCGGCGGCGCGCCCGGGTGCAAGGCCGGCCTGCGCTGGCTGGTTGTGACCTGCGACGGCAAGCTGCAGCCCTGTTCGATGCAGTTCAAGCGGTACGACCTGCACGACCAGGCCAGGATGGTGAGCGAGTTCACCGGCCACAATACGTGCGACGAATGCTACGTGGCGATTCGGTCGAGTCTCGACAAGCCGTTCCCGCAGCTGCTGGCCGAGAACGTCAGCGGCTTTTTCTCCTTCAGCAACAGCGCGCCGGGAAAGTAGGCCGGTCGCCGGCCCCTCTACTTCTTCACCGCCGTCAGCATGATCTCGACAAGGCCGTCGGGCGAGACGAGGCCGGCTTCGACGGTCGCCCTCGCCGGGAACGCCTTGGCGAACACCTCGCGGTACGCGGCGTTCATCGCGGCGAGATCTCCCAGGTTCGGCAGGTAGACCACGGCGTCAACGACGTCGCTCCACTCGAATCCTGCCGACTTCAGCGTGCGGCCGAGGCGCGCCAGCGTCTCGCGCGTCTGCCCGGCGGCGTCTCCCTTGTTGGCGTCGGTGGTGCCGAGCATCCCGGACAGGACCAGCCGGTTTCCGGATCGGACGGCCGAACTCAGCATCGGGTTCGGTTTGCCCGGGGTCCCATCGGCGTTCGGCGTGGTGAACACGTCGCGCTGGCCGCCCCTGATCGCGACCATCGTGATCTCGACGAGGTACTGCGGCGCCGTCAGGGCGGCCTTCACCGTCGCCCGAACGGGCGGGTTCGCGGAGAACGCGGTGCGATAGACACTGTTCATGTCCTGGAACATGGCGGTGTCGGTGATGAACACGCGCGAGGACACCACATCGGCCATGGTCAGGCCGGCCGCGGCCAGGATCTCAGTGGCGTTCCGCAGCACGGTCTCGGTCTGTGCCTTCATGTCGCCAGGCACCGCCGTGTTGTCCTTGCCATTCCGTGAAACCAGTCCGGATAGAAACAGCGTGTTCCCCGACTGAATGCCGTAGCTGTATGGGCTCGGCGACCGGAGCCACGACGCTGGATGAACCACCCGGCGTTCGACGCCGTCGCGAAGCGCGACCATGCTGATTTCCACCAGCGCGTCCGGCACGACGAGGTTGACGATGACCGTGGTCCGGGTGGGGGGATCCTTCGGCCAGTACTTGCCGTACACGTCGTTCATGGCGGAGAAGTCCGCCTGGTTCTTCAGGTAGACGGTGACCGCGGCCACCTGCTCCATCCGCGAACCGTTCTGCTTGAGGAGCGCCGAGAGATTGTCGAGCACTCGGGCCGTCTGGGCGCGCACGTCCCCGGCGGCCATCTTGCCGGTCGCGTCCGTCGGCAGCATCCCGGCGAGGTAAACGAAGTCGCCCGCCGCTACCGCGGGGCTGAACGGAGCGGGCAGCGCCGGTGCCTGCGGCGCGACGGCCGCCTGCGCGGACCCGCTGACTGCGATGACGAGAAGCAGCGCGACGAGTTTCATGAGGACCTCACAGGGGAACGGGCCGTCCGCATCATCAGGTACAATACATGATGGCGCCGCGTGGCCGGGCGCGGCGGTCTTCGGGATTGCGGGGCTCTCAGCGTGATGATTGAGCGACGTCGTTCGAAACTGCATGGGTGGGGAGTGTTCGCGAAGGTGACCATTCCCAGGAACAAGCGCATTATCCAGTACGCCGGCGAGGAGATCACGCACCGGGAGAGTGTGAGGCGCGAGGCGGCGTACATGAAGGAGGGCCGGATCTGGTGTTTCCGGCTGAACAACCGCTGGGTGATCGACGGCGGCGTCGGCGGGAACATCGCCCGGTTCATCAACCACTCGTGCGCGCCGAACTGTTATGCGCAGATCGTTGACGGCGTGATCTGGATCCGAGCGTCGAAGACGATCGAACCCGGCGACGAGTTGACCTACAACTACGAGACGAGCGGTGAGAAGAGCATCCGGTGCGGGTGCCGGCCCGGGTGCACGACGAGGCTGTAGTGCACCTGTTCTACCTGCACGGTTTCGCGTCCTCCCCGGATTCCGGCAAAGCGGTTTACCTGCGCGACCGGCTGGCGTCGCTCGGGCTCGGTCTGCATGCGCCCGACTTCAACCAGCCTGACTTCTCCTCCCTGACGGTCAGCCGGATGCTGGAGCAGCTGCGCGCGGCGATGGCGGCGTTGCCAGCGGGGCCTGTCGGGCTGATCGGATCCAGCCTGGGCGGGTTCGTGGCGCTTCACGCCGCCGCCGAGCGGGCAGTTCACGCGACGCATCCGATCACGCACCTGATCCTGCTGGCGCCGGCCGTGGACTTCGCATCGGGACGGGATGGGTGGCTCACAGACGCCGAACTGGAGGACTGGCGCCGGACGGACCGCCGGAACGTCTTCCATTACGTCTACGGCCGCACCGTTCCCGTGCACTACGCCCTGTTCGAGGACGCCCATCGGCTCGATGCGTTTCAGGCTCGCTTCGATACGCCCACCCTCGTGTTCCAGGGCGCGCGGGACACCGTCGTGAACCCCCGTCGAGTGGCGGCATGGGCCGCGTCACGCGAAAACGTCGCTGTGCGTTTGCTGGACGACGACCACCAGCTGCAGGCGCACGTCGAGACGATCTGGCAGGAGAGCGCCCGGTTCCTTGGCGTCGCCGCGAACCCGGACCGTCGAAGCTAGCGGACACGCACAGGTGTGCGGTCCAGCGCCCGCGCTAGGGGGTCGCGACGCGACAGTCCTGCGAGGAGCGGGTCGTTCAGGAAATGGACGACCGGCGCCATCCGCTCGAAGAGCGTGACGACCTCCTTGTAGAACTTGGGGCTGACGGCAAAGGCGGCCGGATAGTCGCGGCCAAACAGAAACTGCTTCAGCTTCAGGTACTCCGCGGCCGGGTGGTCGGGCGTAAAGCCCCGGGGCACGCGCTGCAGCGAGTCGCCACTGACGGGACCCGCCGTCCTGCGGAAGGCGGGCGACTCGACGAGCGCCCGGAACCGCGCGTGGTTCCCCGCGAGATACTCCCGCAGCGCGTGCAGTTCCGGCGACTGTGGCATGTAGATTCCGCCAGCGATCATCACGCCATCCGGACCGATCTCCAGGTAGAGGCCGGCGCCCTGGTGCCGCGGCAGGTCCCGGTGCGGGAAGATCGCCCCGACCTGTGTCTTGAACGGCGACTTGTCCGAGCTGAACCTGGTGTCCCGGTAGATGCGGTAGAGCGACCCTCGGGGCGACGCGACCAGTTCCGGGGCGAATCGGCGCAGGTCTGCCGCCAGCCGCTCGACCAGCGCCACCATCGGCGCCTTGACGTCACGCTCGTAGGCGTCCTTGTGCGCGGCGAACCACGCACGATCGTTGTGCCGCTCGAGCCCGCGCAGAAATGCGAGCGTGCGTGGAGTGAAACACGATGCTGACGTCATATCGTAGATGTTAGCCTCAATGCGTCATTCGGCTTGCGGCTTGCGACCAGCCTCTTGCGGCCGGCACGGAGCGACCGTGCCACGAATCCGGGAATCACCTTCCAGAGTCGGTGGCGCGACGGCCGAGCACCCCGTCCCCGTTTCAGCCTGACAGGCCGCAGGTCGCCAGCCGCAGGCCGCCAGCCGTATTGCCGCATCGAGGTCAGCCGGGGTCAGCTGACTCCAAGTGTGACGACGATGGTGAGGCGGCCCGGCGAGACGATGGGCGACGCCACCTGGCCGCCGTGGGCGGCGATGATTCGTGAAGCCAGCACGAGCCGGAAGCCCAGGCCCCCACGGTACTCGTCGAACGCGTTCGCGGTCGGCTCGCGGCGGTCGAGCAGGGTGGTGGCGACATCCGGCTCGGCGATCGCGATCCGGAGTACGGGTCCATCCTGGCCATCCTCGATGCGGCAGGCGGCGACGACCGACGTCCGCTCCGCCCGCTCGCGCAGCGTGGCGGTGACGAGCGTTGTGAGCGCAGCGGTCAGCCGGACCGGGTCGCCGACGACGTGAGCCGGCCCCCCGCATCCCACCACCCCGAACGCGACCCCGCGGTTCTCTCCCTCATGGACGTCCGTCGCCAGCCGCGCCAGGATCGGTGCGACGTCGAACCGCTCGCTCCGCAGCGGCAAGCGTCCAGCATCGAGGTTCGCGAGGTCGCTCAATTCGGCGAGCAGGGCTGTGAGGTGTCCACACGACCGTTCGCTGTCTTCCACGATCTTCCGCTGCTGGTCGGTGAGGCCGCCACCGAACTGGCGCGACAGCAGACGCAGGTACCCGGCCACCACGGACAAGGGCGTGCGGAACTCGTGAACGGCCAGAGCGAGCAGCTTGGCGCCTTGGTCGCGATCCTCGGTCATGGCTTATGCGCGGTCTTATTCAGGCCGGCTCGTCCATGCTAGCACGGTGGCCCACGATGCGATCCGGACGGGTTCCGCCCGCGGACGTGCCTGCCGGCGGCAGGGTCTGAGGCCATCGGCCAGGCTGAGCTGGAATAATCGGGTACGTCCCGGGGTTCTACCTTCAGGGAGCTTCCCATGCTGATCCGCCAGGCGACAGGTATCTTGTCCGCCGAGATTACGGACGAACGCCTCTACCTTCGACGCCGCGAATTCCTCCGCGCCTGGGGTCTGGCGGCGGCCGGCCTGGCCGCGGGCGGCCTCGACGCATACGCGCAGACGTCGAATAGGCCGCCGAAACTGGAGAATGTCGCCAAAGGGCCGTTCGGCACCACCGAGGACCTGACGCCGTACGAGAGCGTCACGACCTACAACAACTTCTACGAGTTCGGCACCGACAAGTCGTCGCCCGCGCTGACCGCGGGCTCCCTGAAGACGCGACCGTGGACCGTGAAGGTGGATGGCGAGTGCAACCGTCCCGGAGACTACGACCTCGACGACTTCGTCAAGCCGCACGCGCTGCAGGAGAGGGTCTACCGGATGCGGTGCGTGGAAGGCTGGTCGATGGTCATTCCCTGGGTGGGCTTCCCGCTCGGCGATGCGATCAAACGGTTCGATCCGACGCCGAGTGCGAAATTCGTGGAGTTCACGACACTCAAGGACAGCCGCCAGATGCCGGGCCAGCGGAGCTACGTGCTCGAGTGGCCATACGTGGAGGGCTTGCGGCTCGACGAAGCGATGCACCCCCTGACGATTCTCGCCGTCGGACTGTACGGCGTGGCCCTGCCGAATCAGGATGGAGCGCCCCTTCGGCTGGTGGTGCCGTGGAAGTACGGCTTCAAGGGGATCAAGTCAATCGTGCGGATCCGCTTCGTTGACCGACAGCCGGTCGGCTCCTGGCAGCGGCAGAACTCGAACGAGTACGGCTTTTATTCGAACGTCAATCCGCAGGTGGATCACCCACGGTGGAGCCAGGCGACCGAACGCAGGATCGGGGAGTTCTTCAAGCGGAAGACGCTCATGTTCAACGGCTACGGCGACCAGGTGGCGGGGCTCTACGCCGGAATGGACCTGCGGAAGAACTTCTGATGTCGTCTGCGCGCCTGACCCGGTTCGTGGCCAAGCCTGCCGTCTTTGCCGCAGCGCTCGCGCCGCTCGGGCTGTTGGCCTACGGCGCAGCGACGCGGGGCCTCGGGGCCAATCCGATCGAGGCCATCACGCACGGCACCGGCGACTGGACGCTGCGCTTCCTGCTCCTGACGCTGGCCGTCACGCCGCTGCGCGCGCTTTCGGGGTGGAACGCGATCGTCCGGTTTCGGCGGATGCTCGGCTTGTTCGCGTTCTTCTACGGGTGCCTGCACCTGCTCACGTACCTGTGGCTGGACAAGTTCTTTTCGTGGGCAGACATCGTCCACGACATCCCGCGCCGGCCGTTCATCACGGTAGGCTTCCTCGCGTTCGTCGTGCTGGTGCCGCTGGCGGCCACGTCCACCGCCGGTATGATCCGCCGCTTGGGTGGGCGCAACTGGCGGTTGCTCCATCGACTCATCTACCTGGCGGCGGCCGCCGGGGTCGTGCACTACTGGTGGCTGGTGAAGGCTGACATCTCCCGGCCCCGACTCTACGCCCTCACCCTCGCGGCGCTGCTGGCGTCCCGCCTCTACGTCGCCCTCCGTCGAAGCAGCCGCGCTAGCTCGCCGGTGCGGCCCCGCGCTTCGATCTCAACCACCCGATGATGGCCGGGAGCAGCGACAGGAAGATGACCGCCGCCACGACGAAGTGGATGTTCTTGTCGATGCCAGGGATGGCCCGGCCAAGGTAGAACCCCGTCAGGCTCATCGAGCTGATCCACAGGACGGCGCCGACAACGTTGAAGGTGGCGAAGCGGCGATACGTCATGTCGGCTGCGCCGGCGACGACGGGTGCGAAAGTACGGACGATCGGCATGAACTGCGCGAGGATAATCGTCTTTCCGCCATGGCGCTCGTAGAATTCGTGAGTCCGGAGCAGGTGTTCCCGGCGGAAGAAGAACGAGTTGGGCCGGCTGTAGAGCGCGTGGCCCGCCTTGTGGCCGATCAGGTAGCCCGTCGCGTTCCCGACGACCGCCGCGATGATGAGGCAGGGGATGAGCGTCACGATGTTCAGGTCCCCGCGTGCGGCAAACAGCCCGGCCGTGACGAGGAGCGAATCGCCGGGCAGGAAGAACCCCACCATCAGGCCCGTCTCGGCGAAAATGATGAAGATCAAGCCGTAGAGTCCCACCAACCGGATCAGTTCGGGGACGTTGTAGACCGTCCGGAAGAACTCCTGAATCAACTCCACGCCACACGCTCCTGTTCTGATTCGAATACGTGGGACCCCGAGGATTATAGCCGAAGCCGCGGCGACGCCGACCGGTACCCAACGTGCGCGATCCGATCAATACTTGGACAGACCCATTCAGGCGTCCCGGGCTGGCAGCCGGGAGGCGAGGCGCGCCAAGTCCGTTCCACCTGTCGGATCGAACGAGGAGGAACCATGGACAGCCACGGGGTTGCTCACGCGTTGGACGTCGAGATTGGCCAAATCGCAGAGATGGCCGCCGAACTCGTGGAGATGCTTCGGCACGTCCACGACGCGTTCGCCCATCTCAACCCGCAGCCGACCGACCAGGTCGCTCGCCTCGGCCGGCTCGTCCACCAGCAGGAGCGCGGACTCATCGAACGCATGGCAGGCCGCACGTCATCAGGGCCAATACCCGGCTTCCCGGTTGACGAAGACGTCATCTTCGTGCCCATGCATCTCGAGCGGATCGCCGAGAACATCGAGCGGCTCGGCGCCTCGGTCGCGCGAATGCTGCGCGAAGGGACCCTGTTCACCGACCGCGCCATCCGGGAGGGTGGGAGTCTGCTGCAGAGTGCCATCGAGATGCTCGAGGGCATTCGGGACGGGTTCCGGACCAGGAACCGCACGCTCATCGGGTACGTGCTCGAGGCGGGCGCTGCGTGCGAGGCGCAAGCAAACGAGTTCGCGCTGTTTCACGAGAAGCGCCTGATCGAAGGCGTCTGCCAGCCGCGGGCGTCGGCGGTCTACCTGGGGATGCTCGACGACATCAAGGGAATTGTGTGGCACGCGCGCCAGATTGCGCAGAAACTACAGCGGCGGGGGACGCCCGCAGACCGAAGGCCGGACGAGCACCACGGTTGACCCGACAAACCCGAGTCGCGGACGACCGCCGCCTGTCGTTTCCACGCTCGCCGTTGACGCAGGGTCTTGCTGATGCGACGTTTCATCGCACCGTGGTGGGTGATTCCCTGCGCCGGGTCGTTCCTCGCCTATTTCGCCCTCCTCGTCTACTGTGACGTATCCCGCCCCGTCCCCGACGGCATGAAACTGGAGTCGGGGGGGGCCGCACCGGGCGTGCTGGTGACGGACGTCGCCCCGGGTTCGCCCGCGGCGCTGGCCGGGATCAGGACCGACGATCGGATCCTGATCGCCGACGGCCACCCGGTCGACTCCCGCATCGAATGGGAAGCCGTGCAGGCCAACATGGCGTTCGAGCGGACGATATCGCTCGACGTCCGACGGGGCGCAACCACCTGGCGGGCCACGTGGGTCGTCACGCGGGCAGGCTGGGACTTCTGGCGACACCACGAAGGCATCGCTCTCCTCGTCACCAGGCTTGTCCAGTTTATCAGCCTCGCGCTGGGCTTCGTCGTGGTCTTTCGGCGCCCGTTCGATTTCGGGGCCCGCCTGGGCGGCTGGCTGCTGGCGACCTTTGGCGTCTACTGCATCGCCTTGCCCTACCGGATCGCCGACGTGTGGCGGGCGATGCCGCTGCCGATCGGCGCCGTGCTGTGGCCGCCGCTGGCCAGCACGCTCGTGCTGCCTGCCCTGCTGCTGTCCTTCTTTCTCTGTTTTCCGCAGCGCGACCTTCGTTCGAACGCGGCGTGGCTGGCGATCTGGTGTCCGGCCGTCATCATCGCCGGCTCCCACCTCCGGTTCCTCCTGACGGTGGTCTATCGGCCCGAGACAGGGCGCTTTCCCGCTGACTGGTTCGGATGGAGGTTGGGAGGCTGGATTGGATACCTGGGCGCGGCCGCGGTGGTGGCGTTCGTCAAATTCCGGCGCGCGGGCAGGATGGAACGCCGCCGCATAGGAGTCATGCTGCTCGGTGGCGGATGCGGGGCGGTGGCCGGCGGGCCGATTGCGCTGGCCTACTGGCGAGGTTCGGAGACCGCGCTGTTCGCGTCCCCGGCGTTGGGATTCGCCACGCTCTGCCTGCTGGGAGTTCCCCTGTCGTTCACATACGCCATTCTCCGGCATCGACTGTTCGACGTCCGCTTCATCATCCGGCAGGGCGTGCGATACGCACTCGCCCGTCGGTTGCTGCTGTCCGTCGTGCCGGTTCTGATCGCGATCATGGCTGCCGACATCTACTGGCATCGCGATCGCTCGATCGGCGAACAGTTCGGGATGCGCGCGCCGCTCTACGGAGGGCTCGCTGCCATCGCGATCGTCGCGGCTCGTCGGCGTCAGGGCTGGCTCGATGCGCTCGACCGGCGCTTCTTCCGGGAGCGATACGACGCCCAACGCACGTTGCACCGCGTCATCGAACACGTCCGGCGGTCCGGCAGCCTGAAGCAGGCGGCCGCGCTGGTCGTCGATCAGATCGAACTGGCGCTGCACCCACGGTTCGTCACGCTGCTCGCTCGCGCGGCGGACGGTGACACCTATCGGCTCGTCGCCACATCCCCGCCTTGCGCCGGACCTGCCGTCCTGCCCGGCGGCGCCAAGCTGTTTGCGCTGGCTCGTCTCCTGGGAAAGCCGCTCGACCTTTCGGCCGCGGACGCCAGCTGGCTGTCGGGCCACCTGCCCCCGGCCGAGGCGGCGATGGCCGGCGAGATGGGCCTCGACCTGCTGGTGCCCGTTGACGCTGGCCCCGAGCGGCCGGACGCGGTGCTGGTCCTCGGGGCGCGCCGGTCCGAGGAGCCGTACGCGAACGAAGACCAGCAGTTGTTGTGGACAATCGCCGAGAGCCTCGCCATTCTCGACGGCCGGGGGGCATTCGACCCGGGCCCGGATGCCGCGTTCGAAGAGTGCCCGGACTGCGGCAAGTGCTACGAAACGGGCACTTCGACCTGCGCCGGCGAGGCGACGCCGCTGACCGTCGTGGCTCTGCCTCGTGTCTTGTCGAACCGGTATCGCCTCGATAGACGGCTTGGCCGAGGCGGGATGGGAGTGGTCTACGCCGCGTCCGACCTGTCGCTCGACCGGGACGTCGCGGTCAAGGTGCTCCGCGAGGAATTCGCAGGCGATCGTGAGAGCGCCAGCCGGTTCGAGCGCGAGGCGAGGATCTCCGCCGGGTTCGCGCACCCGAACGTGGTGAGGGTGTACGACTTCGGCGTGACCGGCGGCTCGCGTGCGTTCCTGGTCATGGAACGGCTGGAGGGCACGACGCTCAGGGACCAAATCACGTGCGGTCCGCTCGACCATCCGCGCGTGCTCGCCATCATGCGCGGCGTGTGCGAGGCGGTCCAGGCGGCGCATCGACGCGGCCTGATTCACCGCGACCTGAAGCCGGAGAACGTATTTCTCGCGCACGACGACGCCGTGGAGATCCCGAAGGTCCTGGACTTCGGTATCGCGAAGGCCCTGCCTGGCGACCAGTCGCCCGTCGAGCACGAAACGACGATGGGCGTGATACTCGGCACACCGCAGTACATGGCGCCAGAGCAGTTGCGAGGCGGAAGCGCCGCGCCATCCTGGGATCTCTGGGCGTTGGCGCTGATGACACACGAGATGCTGACAGGCTACCATCCGTTTGCCACGCTGGCGTTCGGACTGACTGCGGGCGGCATCCCGACGGCCCAGCCGGCGATCGGCAGAGACTCGGGCCAACTGCCGCCGCGGTGGCAGCCGTTCTTCGGTCGGTGGCTGTCGGTAGACCCCGCGGGACGCCCGGGTGACGCCGCGGAGTTCTTCGACGAACTCGGGCAGATGCTGGAGCAGGGGTGAGAATGGGAGACCGGGACGACGGGCCATCCGCGGCCAGGCCGGGCGCACGACAGTTCGCGACCACCCGTTGGAGCCAGGTCCTCGCAGCGGGCCAGTCCCCGACGTGCGACTCGCGCGAAGCGCTCTCGCGCTTGTGCGAGCTGTATTGGTACCCCCTCTACTCCTACGTCAGGCGGTGGGGATACGACGCCGACCAGGCCCAGGATCTCACCCAGGAGTTCTTCGCGCGTCTGCTCGAGAAGCACTATCTCCAAACGGCCGATCCCGCGCGTGGACGGTTCCGATCGTTCCTTCTCGCATCGTTGAAGCACTTTCTGTCCAACGAGCGCGACCGCGTTCACGCGGTCAAGCGGGGAGGCCGGACGACCGTCCTGCCGCTCGAGTTCGAGAATGCGGAGGGCCGATACAGCCGCGAACCGCCCGACCCGGAGACTCCCGAAACGGTGTACGAGCGGCGCTGGGCCCTGACGCTTCTCGAGCGAACGCTCGGCCGCCTGCGCCACGAGTTCGACGCCGCTGGGAAGAAGGAGCTGTTCGGGCGGCTCGAGGGCCATCTCACCGGGGAGCAGGAGGCGTTGCCCTACGCAGAGCTCGCCGCGGACCTGGGAATGACCGAGGGAGCGATAAAGGTGACCGTGCACCGGCTGCGACGGCGCTTCGGGGCGCTGCTGCGCGAGGAGATCAGCGAGACGGTGTCCGAGCCAAGCCAGGTGGACGACGAGATCCGTGAACTATTCCGGGCGCTGAAAGGGGAGTGACGCCTCGTGGCTGATCTGTCCCGCTGCTCTCAGTGCGGCTCGGCGCCTGTTGGCGCCCTCCTCGGAGGCCTGTGCCCGTCCTGCCTCCTCGGCCTCGGGCTCGCCGACGGCGACGAGGTCGAGCCCGACGACGATCCGTTGCTCCCGGGCGCGGTCTACCGGGTGCTGACGGTTCTCTCGTCCGAACACGACCGGACCTCGTATCTGGCGGACCAGGGGCACACCCGCCGGCTGGTCACGCTCGATGTCGTCAGGGTCCCGGCCGCCGGAGGCGACGAGAGCCTGGCGAGGTGCCGCGAGCGGCTGCGGGCGCTGATGAGATGGGCCCACCCCGGCGTGCCGAAGGTCATCGACGGCCGGCGTTCCCCGTCCGGAGATTACTGTGTCGTCGCGCACTACGCGAGCGGGCCGCGCCTCGATCGTTTCTGCGATGCCCACGGCCTCGAGGCCGGGAGTCGGGCCGACCTGTTCTCGCGGGTCTGCGAGACGGTCTCCGAGGGGCATCAACTCGGGATCTGCCACGGACGGCTGCGTCCAGACCTGGTCATCGTGGCGGGGCCGCGCGAGCATGTTCAACCGCTGATCCTCGGTTACAGCGTGATCCCCGATCGCGCGCCGGCAATCGCCGATGACCTGTCGGGGCTGGAAACCGTGGCGCGGGCCATGGGCTGGCAGGGACCCGAGGGATGCCGATGGCCCTCGGTGGACGCGCTCCGCGAGGCCGCCTCCCGCGATTGGCTCCGGGTCCCCGCGCGTCAGAACCTGTAGGTCAGGCCCGACAGGAACCGCGTCTGCGTGACGCTGTCCTCGAGGTCGCGTTCGGCCGTGAACAACAGCGATGTGTGGCGGGTGGCGTTGATGACGCCGGAGAGCGCGAACCGGCGCGTGTGCGGACGCGTGTCGATGAGGAAGCCGCTCGCGCTCGTGAAGTGGAAGACGGACACCGAGGAGCTGTAGTCGCCGGTCAGGTAGACCTTCGCGCCCAGCGAGCGGCCGACCGAGGCGTACCATGAGCTGTACGAGCCGTCGGCTCCGCGGTTGATCATCGAGTCGGACACCGTCAGGTCGATGCCGGTGCGCAGGACGTTCGACGCGTACAATCCGAGATTCGCCCGGCCGGACACCGAGTCGTCCCGGTTGTTGCGATCCTGCCCGTAGCCGCCGTACACGCTCACATTCCGCGCGAGCGACACCGTCACGCGCCCCGTCCACGACTCGAAGCGCAGGCCGTCGAGCGCCTTCGGGTTGATCGGCACGCCGTCGAGTTGGTCACGGATGATCGACCGCGAATCGATCGACCGGCCGCGGTGGTACGTGCCCTGGAACTCCACCCGTTTGTTCAGCATGTACCGGCCGTTGATGAAGAAGTAGGTGAGGCTGCCCGCCCCATCGACGGCCGGGCCTCGAACGTCCCATTCGGCGGCCTGGTACACGAAGAAGCGCTGGTCGACCGGCAGGTAGTTGGTGAAGACGAGCACCGCGCGTTCGGTCATGCCCTCATCACGCACGTTCACGAACCCGACGACATGCCGGCGCATGCCCTCGCCTTCCCAGGCGACGAGTCCGCCGTACTTGACGACGTTGCTCACGTAGCCCACGTCCTGAATCTGGGGTTCGAGACCGCCGAACAGCGCCGTTCGCCACCGTCCTTTCCCGGTTCGTTTCCGCTGCCGGTACTGGACCATCGCGCCGCCGACCGATCCCAGTCCGCCGAGGTCGTTCAACCACATCTGACCGGCCCGGACGCCGATGGTTCCGTCGCGCATCCAGAAGCCGGCGTAGGCGTCGTAGATCGACACACGCCGGGTGCGGTCCGAGGATCCCGGGTACCCTGCGAGTCGGATGTCGGCCCGGTACTCGTAGTTCACGTCGTCACCCGTCGCCGATTCGAACGTGATGTTGGAGATCAACTCGTTCAACGTGGCGTTGCCGCCGCCTTCCAGAGAGGTGGACGAGGTGTTGCCGAAGATCGCCACTCGTCCCCATGCCGCCCGCGTCTGCGCGTCCGCCACGACCGCGGCGGCGAGGCAGGCGATGAGCGCGACGAGCGCGATCTCCGTTCGCTTCAGCAGCATTCCTCCGCCCTCTGGACTGCCTACGGCCTCGGGCTGCCCGCGCGGCCATTCGGATGACATGCGTAGCAGGCGGCCGAGTCGTATCGATATCCCGTGACCCCGGTGTGGTTCGAGTCAGTCGTCGTGCGCGCGTGACACCCAGTGACGCACGAGAAGGCGGCAAACACGTTCGCCGTCGTGTGGCACGCCGAACACGCCAGCCCGACGTGCCTGCCCGTCGTGATTGGGAACCAGGTGTGATTGAAGGTGCCCAGTGTCCAGTCCGGGTCGCTGGCCTTGTGGCATACCTCGCACGTCGTCGGGAACCCGGCAGCGGTGTGGTTCGGATTCGTCGTCTGTTGATAGTTAGCCAGGTGGCACGCCACGCAGGCCGTCGGCGTGCCCTGGTAGACGTTGTTCTGGTGACACGCGGTGCAGGGCGCCTGCAGGTGACGGCCGAGCAGCGGGTAGAACTGGTTGTGATTGAAGCTCGTCGTCCAGGTGGTGGACGTGGCCTGGTGACACTGCTCGCAGGTGGTCGGGAATCCGGCCGCCGCGTGGTTCGGGTTCGTGGTCTGCTGGTAGTTGGTCAGGTGGCAGCCGACGCACGTCGTCGGCGTCGCCTGGTAGACGCCGTTCTTGTGGCATGCGGCGCACGCCAGCGTCGCGTGGACGCCGACCAGGGGGAAGAAGTTCGCGTGGTTGAAGGCGCCGCCGGACCAGGTGGGGGACGCCGCCTGGTGACACTGTTCGCACGCGGTCGGGAACCCGGCTGTCGCGTGGTTCGGGTTGGTCGTCTTCTGGTAATCGGCGAGGTGGCATCCGACGCAGTCGCGAGGCGTGCCCCTGAAAACGCCGCTCCTGTGGCAGGTGGCGCACGCCTGTGTGGCGTGCAGGCCGACCAGCGGGAAGGTGCTGTGGTTGAACACCGCCTGATTCCAGGACGTCTGCGAGGGCTGGTGGCAGGCCTCGCACGTGGTGGGGAAGCCGGCGGCCGCGTGGTTCGGTCTCGAAGTCTTCTGATAGTCGGTGAGGTGACAGTTCACGCAACTGACCCCGACCTGGTCGAAACGGTTGCTCTTGTGACACGCGTCGCACGCCAGTAGCCGGTGGCTCGCATTGAGCGCGAAGCCGGTTCGCGCTGCGTGGTTCCAGTTCACCGCGGTCCAGGTGATCGGCCGGTGGCAGGTCTCGCACTGGTTGCCGAGACGTGTTTCGTACGGATCATCGTGGCGACGGATCCAGTGGCAGTCGAAGCACTTGGTTGGCGTGCCCTTGATCACGCCGTTCGCGTGGCAGCTCGCGCAGGCCACCGTGAGGTGACGCCCTTCGAGCGGGAACAGCCCCACCTTGTGGAAGGCGCGCGAGGCGGAGGGCCAGCCCACCGGCGTGTGGCAGGTTTCGCACCTGTCGCCGAGCGCCCCGCGATGGGCGTCCCTCTCGCGATGGCACGATGCGCAAGCGCTGCCCGACCCCGCGAACCGCACGGCGGCGCCCTGGCCGCCCGGGAACGTCGCGGTTTCCATCTTGTGACAGGCCCGGCAGGGTTGAGCGGCGTGCCCGCCCGTGAAGAAAGTCGCCGGCACTTTCTTGTGGGTGTAATTCGTGACGGCGAACGTCTCGGTCGAGTGGCAACCCTGGCACTGCGTCCCGAGCTGGCCCAGGTGGACGTCCTTGTGGCAGGAGGCGCAGTCGGTCCCCTTGCCCTTGAACTGCAGTGTGCGTCCCGCTTCGTCCCGCGCGGGTGACTGGCCGTCGAGCTGCGGGGCGCGCCCGGATTCGTCCCGCGCTGGCAGTTGGCTGGGCGCGGCAGCTGACACCTGGCGACGCACAACACCCGACCGTGGCGTGTGGCACTGGCTGCACTTCACGGCCTGGTGCTTGCCGGTCAGCGGGAACGCGGTCTTCGCGTGAGAGAACCTGCTCGCCGCGAAACCGACCTCGTCTATCGCATGGCAGCGCTCGCACGCGCCGCCGAGTTCGGTGTCGTGCGGGTCACCGTGGCACTTCGCGCAGGCCGTGCCCAGCCCCTTGAACGTCCACGTGGCGACTGCCGGGGTGGCCGGCGCCGCGGTCGGTATGGCCTGGGTGATGGCCTCGCCTGTTGGCCGGCCGTGGCACGTCTTGCAGTCAGCCGTCACGTGGCGACCGACGAAAAACGGCGTCAGCGCGGCCGCGTGGACGTACGACTTCAGGCCGTGGAAGTCGGCGGTCGTGTGGCAACTCTCGCAGGACTTGCCGGCGACGCCACGGTGGACGTCGTCATGGCACGACGTGCAGGTCGCGGACAGTCCCGAGAAGACGACGGACACGGTTGACGTCGCCCCGACCGTTCTCTCCGGCCCGGCAGTCGCCGCGCCCTTGTGGCAGCGGGAACACGCGATGCCGGCGTGCTTGCCGGTGAGCGGGAACTTCGTGGCGGCGGCATGGTCGAACGGCGCCGTTCGGAACGACGTCTCGGTATGGCAGGACCCGCAGTCCTGCTTGAACTGCCCGCGGTGGACGTCGGTGTGGCAGCTGCTGCACTTGGTCGCCTGCAGGCGGACCTGCACGGCAGGCTTCACGTGACAGGCGGCGCACCGCGCGGTGGCGTGTGCGCCTTTCAACGGGAATGCCGTGCGCGAGTGGTCCACCTTCCGCGTCTTCCACGTCTCGGTGGTGTGGCACGACACGCAGTCGGCTCCGAAGACCTGGCGGTGCGGCTCGCGGTGGCAATCCGTACAGGCGCCGAACTTCAAGCCGGTGTAGACCTTGTTGACGTGGCACTTGGCGCACTCGACCGTCCGGTGGGCCCCTGTCAGCGCGAACTTGGCCTTCGAATGGTCGAAGGCCTTGCGGGCGTCGGCAAAACGCACGGTCGTCGTGTGGCACGTCGAACACGCGGGCCCGAGCGCGCCCTTGTGGACGTCCTCGTGGCACGATGCGCACGCGGGGCGCGTATTCAGGAAGGATCGGGTCTTGTGACATTTCGCGCAGGCCTGCGCAACCGGCGCATGTAGGCCGTCGAGGACGAATCCCGTTTCCGCGGCGTGGTTGAAGTGCTTCTGGTCGAACGGCCGGAGTTCGGCATCGCGGCCGGCGTGTTCGGCGTGGCAGCGTTCGCACGTGCCGGCCACGTTGCGGTGGACCCCCGTCTTCGCGGCGATTCGATCTGCGATCGGCTTGTGGCAGGCCAGGCACTTCAAAGCGACGATCCGTCGGCCGGGCTCGTGGCACTTCTGGCAGTTGCCAATCCCCTCGAACTCTGCATGGGCCTTCGCCAGCGGGCCCGGCGACACGAGTGCCCCGACTTGCGCGCAGACGGGCACGGCCCCCGCCAACACCGCGCCCGCGAGGAGGATCACCACGCGCCACCGGGACGCGCGGCGCGACAGGTCAGTGGGCATGCGCTCTCACCCGCGCGGAATGGAGGCGTAGCCGAAGTACGCGGCCAGGCCGATGTGCACCAAGGCGATCGAGAACATCACGTAGACCAGGGGCAGATGAAAGACGTGCCACATCGCAAAGAGTTCCCGCGTCCGGTTCAACTTCGCCAGTCGCCGGAGCAGGGTGGCGCGATCGCTGGCCAGCCGAACGACCTCGCAGGCGCGCACGGGCGTGAGGCCCATCGCGACCAGCCGCCGCGCAACTCGCCGTCGGCCAAACGCGCCGCGCAGCCCCGGGGCGGCGGCTTCGACCTCGGCAAGGGCTTCCGTCCCGATACCCGCGGCCTCGAGGCTCGCGTTCAATGCCTGGGCCCGCTCCTCGACCTCGTCATAGCTCAACTCGGCCCCGCGGATTGTTCGCGGGATGCGCACGTAGAGGTAACGGCCCACGAAGCCGGAGACCACCACGATTACCATGGACCAGTAGGCGACCGCGATGAGGCCGTTGAACTTGAGCGCCGCGTGGAACGTCACCAGCACGGGGCCCACGGTCCCGCAGAAGATGTGAACGTCGAGCCACGTCTTCAGGTTGCCGAGGTGCGCCGCTCGCTTCCATTTCTTCCGGACCGAGTAGACGAGCGGCATGGTCATCATCGCAACCCCGGCGGCGCCCAGTGGCTGTCCGACGGTTCCCGATGGCCGCAGGAGGTCGTGCGCCGGGTGATAGGCCCGAACCTGCAGCGGCGTGCGGTAGTAGTCCCAGCCATCAGAGAGGAACAGCACCCCGAACCCGATGATGACGATGGCGGCCGTGCTGGCAACGAGGACGTGCGCGAGCGCCGCCGGCCTGAGCCAGTCATCGAGGCGGGCCATCACGTCACGCCTCGAGCACGCAATCGCCCTCCGCCCACGTGACGCACGGGAGAACGTAGCCCTCGCCACGGTCTGATTCGGCCAGCGCCTGGGAGGTGCACGTCGCCTCGCCCGACAGCAGTCGTGTCCGGCAGGTGCCGCAGACGCCGGCGCGACAGAGAGACGGGATGTCGGCGCCGCCTTTCTCCGCCGCATCCAGCAGCGACTCGCCCCGCGCGACCTTGATCACCAGGTTCGTGCGCGCGAGCGTCAACTGTCCGCAGGCGGCCAGGGTTCGGGCCGCAGACGTTGCCGTCGCCGCTGCGGATGGCGGCCTCGCGCCCACGGCCGCCGCCGCCTCGAACGCCTCCGAGCGGACCTGCTCGGGCGGTACGCCAAGACGCAACAACAGCGTTCGCGTGGCGTCGATCATCGGCGCCGGCCCGCAGATCATGAACACCGCGCCGACGGGGTCGGGCACGGTATCCGTTATGAGCGGTTCGTCGATTCTGCCGCGACGGCAGTCCTCGACGGTGGTCTTGCCCGTGATCGTGATGAGCACCCGCAGTTGGGGATGGCGCCGCGCGAGACGCGCGAGTTCGTCGCGGTACGCCACGTCACCGGTCTGTTTGACCGAGTAGAGCAGCGTGAGCGGCCGGGCGACGTCCGTGATCAACGCGTGCCGGATCATGCTCATGAGCGGCGTGATGCCGACACCGCCCGCGAGCAGAACCAGCGGGCGATCGTCGCCGGCCGGATAGACGAAGCGCCCTGCCGGCGCGCGCACGAGCAGCGTGCTGCCTGGAGTGATCGCTCGGTGGAGCCAGCCCGACACGACCCCCTGGCGGCGCACGGAGATTTCGAGATAGCCGGGCACGTCGGGCGGCGAGCTGATCGAGTAACAGCGTACGTGCGGACGGCCGCCGGCCCGCGCCTGCACCGTGAGGAACTGGCCGGCCCGGAACTCGAATCCCGGCGGACGGCCGAGACGCAGCGTGCGGATCCTCTCGCACTCGTCGTGCACGGCGAGCACGGGCACCGGCACGAATCCCGTCGCGCGCCCGTTGCCCGGACGTGCACCTGCCGTCCTCGACACCACCGTTTCGCAGGCCGCGTACCACGCGATGTTCGTGGCCAGACCCACGGCCAGCCACAGGGGCGTGGCGAGGACCCACGTGAGCGCGGCGCACACGCATGACGGCATCGCGAGAGCGAGTGAGCGAACTCCGCCGCGGTGCAGGCGCAGCACGACTACGCCCGCGTGGATGGTGGTGACAAACGCGAGGACAGACGACGCCGCAGGGGTCGCTTCGATCATCGGAATGTCGGATGTGGCTTGAGAGCCCGTGGGCGGGGCTGCAAAGGCGGTGCCGACCTCGCTCAGGCGCCGGGTGCCCGCGACGCGCCGGCCGGCGTCCGTCGTCCGGTTGGGCGTTCAAATGTCTGAACGACCGCGTCTTAGCGCCGACTCGCTGTCGGGCGCCAGCCGCATCCCGCCTCGGCTGTCGCGCGTCGGCGACGCCATGGAGAAATGGTGTAACTGTGTCGGGTCGGCGTCAGCCCGGACGACGCGACCGTGAGGGAGAGAGAGTAGACTGGTGACGCTGACTCAACGAGAGGAACCGTGGCTGATCTGCTCGAGTGCCTGATCCAGATCAAAGGTGTGGCGGACACCCCCCGACGTCTCGCACAACGGGTGGCGGACGCACTCGACACGTCGATCTCACGCGACGCCGCCGAGCGACACGCGCGGCACGTCACCTGTCGGCTGCTGGCCGTCGAGCGGCGATGTCGTGATGGCCTCTCGTCGGTGCTGTCGCAGGATCGTCCGATGATGCCCGAACTCGTCCCGTCCTCCGCGCTCGACGACTTCCCTGCATCGCTCGGCGATTGCCAGGCTGAATTCGCCGCGCGACGGGCCGAAACGGTCCGCGTGCTCGAGTCGTGTTCGGCCGATCAGTTGAACAGGATAGGCATCGAGCCGTCACGAGGACCGATGACGGTGGCCGACCTGGTGGCGGTGATTCTCGCGCACGACACCGACAGGATTGGCGATCTCGTCCCCGACGCCGCCCCGCCGGACGGTGGTGGATCTCACCGACTCGACGAAGGCGACGATGTTGGCGAACGGGACCTCGGGTTCGATCATGTGAGTCGGGGCAAGGAATAGCCCGCCGCCCTGGCCGACCGTTTCGATCCGCATCGCGACCTCGCGACGCACATCCTCGGGTGAGCCAAACGGGAAGGTGGACTGGGTGCCGACCGTGCCCCAGAGGCACAGGTGGTGGCCGAAGCGCGCGCGAAGTGCCACCGGATCCATGCACTCGGGCTGCACGGGGTTGAGGATGTTCACGCCGATCTCGATCAGGTCTTCGACGATCGCCGTGACGTTGCCGTCGCTGTGGAAGAACACCAGGACGTCGGGCCGCACCTGCCGGGCCGCGGCGATCACCCGCGCGAGCCGGGGCTTCAGCCACGCGCGCCACATCCGCACGCTCATCAGCATGCCGCGCTGGGTCCCGACATCGTCGCCCATGCAGATGACGTCCGCGCCGGATTCGGCAAACCGACGCGCCTGGACTTCGCGAATGGCGGTAATGCGATCGAGCAGCGCCGTCGCGAACGGGCTGGCATCGGCGAAGTCGAGCAGGAGCTGCTCCATGCTCCGCATGTACCAGGCGACCTCGAAGATCGTGCAGTCCATCACGGCCAGCGCTGCAACTCCCCGCGACTGCACGGCGGCCACGCGGGCCGCGAAGTCCTCGTACCGGTAGTCGGCGTCCAGATCCGGCAGCGGGTAGTCGAACGCGCCGCGGGCGGCGGACACGCCGAGCAGCGGGTAGATGAACCCGTCGAGGTGCGCGTGAGCCGCGTCGGTGCTGGCGCTCGGCCGGCGGCCGATGCCCCATTCATCCACGTGCGCGCCAGGGGGGAGCGGTCCGAGATACGAGGAGAAGTCGGTGCGCAAGCGGGTGGGCGAGGGCCGCAGCAGCCGCGTGTCCGCGCCAAAGTAGTCGTCCGGATCCGCGGCGCCGGTCTCCTCCTGGAAACGCGTGAGCTGGGCGGGCGCGAACCCCCAGGAGAAGTCGAAGGGCGTTCGATCCGGCTGCCGGTGCCGCACCGCGGCGAGGACCCGTTCGCGGCTCGTCATGAGGGTCTCGACTGGGCGACGAGCCGTCGCGCGAGCGCCACCGCGCCGCCGGCGTTGTCGCTGTAGCCATCCGCGCCGATGGCGTCCGCGTACTCCTGCGTCACGGGGGCGCCGCCGACCATCACCTTCACCCGACCGCGCACCCCCGCCTCCTCGAGCGCGGCGACCGTCGCCCGCATGGACGTCATCGTCGTCGTCAGCAGGGCGGAGACCCCGATCACGGCGGCGCCGTCGCGGGCGGCTTGCACGAACCGGGCGGGTGTTACGTCCACGCCGAGGTCGTTCACGTCGAACCCGGCGCCGCGAAGCATCGTCGCGACGAGATTCTTGCCGATGTCGTGGAGGTCGCCCGCCACCGTGCCGATCGCGATTCGCCCGGCCGAGACGTGCGCTTCCCCCGCCAGGAGCGGCTCGAGGATCGACATCGCCGCCTTCATCGCCCGCGCGGACACCAGCAGTTCGGGGACGAAGAACTCGCCCGCCTCGAAGAGCCGGCCGGCTTCGTCCATCGCCCTGATGAGGCCGCGATCCACCATGTCGCGCGGCACGATGCCCCCGGCCAATCCCTCGTTCGCCAGGCGCGCCGCGGCGGCGGCGTCGCCGTCCAGCACGCTCCGACGGAGGCGCTCTGTGAGATCGACAGTGTCGGCCATGACAACCTCTTCGGCCGGCGGCCCGGCTGCGTCAGCGGGATGACGCGACGACCGCTGCCCGTTTCCGGCCCTTCCAGTAGAAGTACACGGGGATGCCCAACGCGAGGAACGCGAGCCCGGCCCAAGCCTGTGCGGGCCGCTGCACGAGCGTCACCGCCACGAACCACGCGGACATCGCCACGAAGAACAGCGGGGTCGCCGGGTAGAACGGCACGCGCGAGACGCGCTCGGCATTCGGGATTCGGCGGCGGAACACGAACACGCTGGCGGCCGCAAGGCCGAAGAAGATCCAGTCGGTGAAGACGACGTACGAGATCAGGTTCTCGAACGTGCCCCAGAACAGGATCAACACCACCGCCCAGAGCGACTGGGCGATGATGGCGAAGGCCGGCGTGCGGAAGCGCGGGTGGACCTCTGCGACGCGCGCGAAGAACAGGCCGTCGCTGGCCATGGCAAAGTAGATGCGCGGTGCGGTGAGCGTGTAGATCCCGACGACCCCGAACGTGGAGATGAAGATCGCGAGGGAGATGGCCGTCCCTCCCGCGCTGCCGAGGACGCTGGAGACCGCGTCGGCCGCGACGCGAGGCGACGCCGCGATGGCCTGGGGCGTCAGCAGGAACATGTACGCCACGTTGACCAGGAGGTAGATCAGAGTCACGGCCGCCGTGCCGATGACCATCGCCAGGGGAAGGGTGCGGCGGGGGTTCTTGATTTCGGCTGACGCGTAGGTCGCGTGCTGCCAGCCGCCGGTGGACCACAAGACCCCGACCATCGCCGTGGCGAGGCCGGCGCCGAGCCCGCCGGGGACCTCGCCGAGCGAGAAGGCGAAGGAAGTGGTATGGCTGGAGCCGAACGCGAACCCGACCGCGATGAGCGCGGCGATGCCGGCGATCTTCAGGACCGTGAAGATGTCGGAGAAGGTCGCGCCGGCCTTCACGCCGAGCACGTTGACGGTGGTCAGGAGCAGGAGCCCCGCAATCGCCACGACCTTGGTCCCGACCGCCCCTATCGGCACGAAGTACCCGAAGTAGGTGGCGAAGGCCACGCTGAGCGCGCCGAGGCCGCCGGCATTGCAGACCAGGAAGTAGGCCCAGCCGAAGAGGAAGCCGACCAGGCCGCCGTATGCTTCGGTCAGGTAGACGTACTGACCGCCCGCGCGCGGCATGAGAGCGGCGAGTTCGGAGAACGTGAGCGCGCCGGCCATCGCCATCAGGCCGCCCACCATCCAGACGGCCATGACCAGCCAAGGCGAGGGCAGGGCGTGGGCGATCAGCGACGGCGTCAGGAAGATACCCGACCCGATCGTGCCGCCGATGGCGATCATCGTCATGTCGAAGAGGGTCAGGCTCCGGCGCAGCTCGGCCATGCTGGCGACAGATTAGCACGGGGCACGCAAGTCTCCGACGGCTGATGCCGATAGATCGGGTGATGCCCGCCTCCCGCCGTGAGTTCCTGGTCTTCGTGCTCGGCTCCTTGCCGTCGGCCTGGCCGGGCGACGCGCACGCTGCCGTGGCGGCCGCCTACGGCACGGCCGCGATCGAGCGACACGTCTTCCTCCTGACCAACCAGCAGCGAACCCGACACGGGCTCGTGGCGCTCGGGTCGTCCGACGCGCTTGCCGGCATCGCCCGCGGTCACTCCCACGACATGTTGACCCGCGGGTTCTTCGACCACCGGACGCCAGAGGGCCTCGGTCCCGGGGATAGGATCGCCAGGCACGGCCTGAGACTCACGAAGTTCGGGGAGAACATCTACTCGATCACGGGTGGCACCGCGGACTCCGCGGCGCTGGCGTCGGTGATCGTGACCGGGTGGATGAACTCGAGGGGACACCGGCGGAACATCCTGGACCCCGGCTTCCGCACCCTCGGCGTCGGTGTGGCCGCGGGCGGCCGCTGCGTCCTCGCCACGCAGCTCTTCGGCGGCTAGCCCCGCGTGCCTCCGCGCTTCGGCGAGGCGGGCTTCTTCCTACCCCGCCTCGGCCACCGGCGCGGCGTCGTCCCGCACCTCGCCGGATCGCGTCACCAGCGCGACGGCTGGAACGATGATCGCAGCGCCTGCCACGATGTAGCGGTCGATCGACTCGCCCAGGAACATCCATCCGAGAAAGACCGCGACGATCGGGTTCACGTAGGCGTAGGTCGCCACCTTCGCGGTGGGGACGTGGCGCAGCAGCCAGATGTACGCGGAGTAGCCGACCCACGATCCGAAGACCACGAGGTAGGCGATGGCCGACATGCTCGCCGCGTTCCACGTGGCGCGGTGGTGCTCGCCAAGCGCGAGGCCCGCCACCGTGTCGAGTGCGCCGGCGCAGAGCATCTGCCACCCGCTCGCGACGAGCGGGTCCACCGCGACCTTCCAGCGGCGCGACAGCACCGAGCCGAACGCCCAGAAGAACGAGGACGCCAGGAGGCCCGCACAGGCCGCCAGCTGCATCGAGCCCAGTCCGGGCCCCGCACTGACCTTCGGCCAGAACAGGATCGCCACGCCGACCGCGCCGAGCGCGACGCCACCGACGCCGGAGGCGCCCACGCGGTCGCCGGTCGGGAGCACGAATCGCTCGACCAGCAGGAACCAGATCGGGACGATGGCCACGATCAGCGCGGCAAGACCGGTCGGGACATACAGTTCCGACCACGCGAGCACCACGTTGGAGACCCCGAGCAGGATGAAGCCCAGGCAGGCGAGTTGTCCGAACTGCCGCCGGCTGACGGTCGTCCGGCGGCCTGTGAGGCCGCAGAATGCAAGCAGCAGCGAACCGGAGATGGTGAACCGAACGCCGGCGAGCAGGATGGGAGGGACACGCTCGACGGCCACGCGGATGCCGAGGTAGGTGGAACCCCAGAACACGTAGACGAGCGAAAACGCGAGGAAGACTTTGAATCGACGGCTGATGGAGAACCTCGGGGGCAGTGTACTCGATCAGAAGGATGCCGGGGGCGGTTGGTGGCGGCGGGCCGATGGTCGGGGCGGCGTTCCGCGAACCCGCTCCTTCCAGAGGTGGACGATGGCAAGCCAGGGATGGTGGAAGAGCATCTTCGGCCCGGCCTCACGCATGACCGTCCGCATGGCCTCGCGCCGCGCCGGCAGGTAGCAGTGGACCGGGCATTCGCTGCACGCGGGCTTGTCCTCCCCGTACGGGCATCGGTCGAGTCGCTGATGGGAGTAGTCGAGGAGATCCCGGCACGACGGACACAGACCGTTCGGCTCGCGGTGGTGGTCGGCACAGTACAGGCGCACCATCGCGCTGACCGTCTTCTTCTCGCGTGCGATCGCGCCCGACTCGAACCACGACCGGGACCTGGACACTCTTCACTTGTACGCCACCGACGCCCGCCAGGGCAAGGCCGCGCCGCGCGATCTGGGTTACACTAGGTTCACCTGCCTTTGGTTCCCGCCACACGGCGATTACCAGCGCCTGGGTCTGCCGCCCGCGGCACCGCATGAGACGCGCGTGATTCTCGCCGGGGATGCGTGCCGGTTTGGGCCTGTTGGAGGTCGTATGCCTCGCGCCTGTCTCGCGGTCGCGCACGTGCCGCGGTGGTTCCTGTTCCTGCCGGCCGTGCTCGCCGTTTCGATGGCGGTCGTGCCACCGGCGCGGTCGAGCGATGCCGTCGAACTCGCGAGCGGGTGGCGGACCGTGCCGATCCGCATCGACGGCAACGACGAAGACTGGTACGGCCTGACGGCCCCCGTCGAGGGCAAGCGATTCTCGCTTGGACTCGTCAACGACTCGGAGGCAATCTACCTGTGCCTCCTGACGAAGGATCGCGTGCTGTCCACGCAGATCCTGCGCCAGGGACTGATGGTCTGGCTCGGCCCGGCAGACGGCAAGAAACACAGCTTCGGGGTGCACTTCCCAATCGATCCCCGGCTGCAGGCGACTCGCGAACCGAGCAAGTGGCCGGGACAGAGAATCCCCGAGGGCGAGCCTCCGCCCGACGACTCGGGGCAGGGCGCCGTGGGCATCCTGGGTCCCGGCAAGGCCGACCCGGCGCGCGTGCCGATGGAAGAGGCCGGCGGCATCATGGCGCGCGTCGCCGTGCGCGGCGATCTGCTCGTGTTCGAGTTGAAAGTCCCGCTGAAGGGCAGCCAACCAGGGACCTACGCGGTGGCTGCCGCCCCCGGAGCCAGCCTGCGTCTCGAACTCCAGACGCCGGAGTGGCGGGGGCCGATGCCGCTGGCCCGGGGTCCGATTGCGATCGGCGCTGCCGGACCGTCTCCGGGCGGCCGAGGCTTCATCGGCTACCCGCCGGTTGACGGCGCGATGCTGAAGCCGATGGACGTCTCGTTGAGGGTGCGGTTGGGGACGGCGCCGGCCAAGCAGGAAGCAGGCGGTAGCCAGTAGGCAGATAGTTATTGCCTTCTCACCCGGTTCAGTATCTGATCTCGCTCCAGCCTCCATTCTCCTCGAGGAGTTCCATGTCACAACGCCGTATCCGCCGGTTGTTCGTCTTCGCGCTGTTCGCGGTCGTCGCTGTGCCGTTCGCGGCCAGTCTCGTCGGGCAGACGCCTGCCCGTGCCGACCGCTGTCTGGTGCCCGCCACGATCCGTGACCCAATCCTGAACGAGGTATCCGGGGAGCAGGCACAGCTGCACGTGCAGCTGCTCGCGGCGAACCGGGACCGCCGGGCGGAGGAATACCAGAACCAGTACTTCGAAACCACCTACATCCGCGACATGGCCAAGCAGTATGGCCTGTCGGATGTGCAGGTGGACTTCTTCCCGACGCGCGACACGTGGGATGCCGAAGAAGGCGACCTCTGGCTCATCCAGCCGACGAAAGAGAAGATCGCCAGCATCACGATGGTGCCGACGGCCCTGGCGCTGGGCAGCAAGACCGCGGACGTGGAAGCCGAGGTCGTCTACGTCGGCCAGGGTCGTGAAGCCGACTACGCCGGGAAGGACGTGAAGGGCAAGATCGTGCTGGGCAGCGGATCCGTCGGGTCGGTGTTCACCGGCGCGTCGCAGCGCGGAGCCGTGGGTGCGCTCGGCACGGGCAGTCCGGGCGTCAACGGGCACGCGCCGGGTGCGACGCTCGATCAGATTGGCTGGGCCAGCATCTCCCCGGCGGCCGATCGCGACGGGTTCGCGTTCGCGCTCTCGCTCCGGCAGTTCCTCGAATTGCGCGACCTGCTCGACCGCGGGCAGAAGGTGGTCATGAAGGCTCACGTCCGGAGCCGGACCTATCCCGGGAAGATGAACGTCGTGTCGGCGTCGATCCCCGGCACCGACCCTTCGGCAGGCGAGCTGATCCTCGTGGCTCACGCGTTCGAGACGATCGCCACGCCCGGCGCGAACGACAACTGCACTGGCGTCGGCACCATCCTCGAGGTGGGGCGCACCCTGGCCAGGCTGATCAAGTCCGGCGACCTGCCTCAGCCGGCGCGCACGATCCGCTTCATCTGGGTGCCGGAGATCTCGGGCTCCACCGCGTATATGTTCAAGCACCCCGAGCTGCAGGACAAGCTGCTCGTGGCCCTGAACTTCGACATGACCGGAGCGAACCCGAAGACCACCGACACGTATCTCCGGATGAAGATGACGCCCGATTCGAGGCCGAGCTACCTCAACGATCTGATGACCAGCCTGCTGCAGTTCGTGGACCAGACGAACATCCGCGCGCAGCAGGGACAGAACGCGCAGTTCAACTACCGCCTCTCGCCGGTGGCGACGATTACCTCGGGCAGCGACCACTCCGTGTTCAACGACGGCGGCGTGCCGGCGATGCAGTTCAACTACTGGCCCGACAACTTCTACCACAGCAGCGAGGATCGGTTCGTCTACGTGGATTCGACCGAGCTGAAGCGCGTCGCGTTCATGGCGGCGTCGGCCATGTACTACGTGGCCACGGCGGGTCCCGATCAGGCCCGCGACCTCGCCTGGGAAGCGACGACCAACGGCGAGAAGTGGATTGCCGAGGTCACGCGGCAATCGGCGAGGCTGCTCGGGAGCGACGGCTCGAAGCTCCCCGAGCAGTACAAGGCGGCGCAGACCAAGGTGACGGGCGCCTGCAACCGGGCGAAGGGCGCGGTAGAGTCGGTGCAGACGCTGACGAAGGACACCGCGGTCGTCGCCGCGGTGAAGCAGTTGACCGGCGTGCTGGAGGCGTCGCGCGACGCGAACGCGAAGCTGCTGGACACGTGGTACGCCCAGCGGTCGGCCGCGCTCGGGGTGAAGCCCGCGCCGGTGTCGCTGACGGACAAGGAGCGCGAGTACTCGCAGCTGATTCCGCGGCGGCTCTTCAAGGTCTACTCGGAAGAGGCGCAGAAACGACAGGCGCAGGGGGGCGGCCGCGGCGGACGTGGTGGCGGCGGCGGCGGGCAGCGGGGCCAGGCCACGCCAGGTGCGCCGGCTCCGCGGCGCCTGCCGGGGGCGGCCTCCTCGGAAATCACCAACTTCATCGACGGCACGCGCAGCGTCCTCGACATCTACAAGGCGGTGCGGGCGGAGTGCGGAAACCTGGTGGTCGGCAACAACGACACCAAGTTCGCCTACGTCCTCTCCCCGGATGCCCCGGACGTCGATCTAGACCTCGTCTATACGGCCCTGGAAACGCTCCAGAAGAACGGGACGATCGAGATCGTCAAGACCGCGCCCAAGCCGGTGCCGGGGACAAAGGTGAAAAAACAGTGACGCGCCAGACGACCAAACCATCCGCCGTTTTCGAGCGTCATAATGGGTAACGAACCAAGTGGTTCGCTCCTCCCTCCAAGGACCCTTTGAGCCAGGGTCCTTCTTTTTTTCCTCATTTCTGCGGCCGGGTATGGAGCTGAGCGTTGGCGGCCGAGCGTGGACGATTTGACAAATCGTCCCGCCGGCTTGACACTGCACCCACGCACCGCCGGCCTGCCGACTGCACCCGTCTGCCGGGACTCGACGCGACCGGCCGGAATCAGGTCCCACCTGGAGAAGACATCATGCGAGCCGTGTCATTTACGCTGAATGGAAAGCCGACGCGCCTGACCGTGGATGAGACGCGACCGTTGCTCTGGGTCCTCAGGGACGACCTGAATCTGTCGGGCACCAAGTTCGGCTGCGGGGAAGCGGTGTGCGGGGCCTGCACCGTGATCGTCAACAACCAGGCGGTCCGCTCGTGCGCGACGCCGATTGGCGACGTGGACGGCAAGCAGGTGTTGACCATCGAAGGCCTGGCCAAGGGCGACCGGCTCCACCCGATCCAGCAGGCCTTCGTCGATCATGTTGCCTACCAGTGCGGCTACTGCACTCCCGGCATGATCATGGGCGCCTACGCCATACTGTTGAAGAACCCGAAGGCGACCCGCGCCGACATCGTCAGGGAGCTGGACTCCCATCTCTGCCGCTGTGGCGCGCACGTCCGCATCCTCAAGGCGGTGGAGACGGCGGCGACCGCCATGAAAGGGGGCGCGCGATGAACTTCGAGGACCACGACCTCGAGCGTGACGAGGAACTGGTGGTGGACGGTCCGACGACATTCCCCGTGGACCGCCGCGAGTTCGTCAAGCTGACCGCGACCGGTCTGCTCGTGCTGTTCGCCGTCGATCCGACGAGCGCCGGCCAGGAAACCACGCGCCTGCCGTCGGGGCGCCAGGGCTATCCGACCGACGTCAACGCCTACCTGCACATCGGCTCGGACGGGAAAGTCACCTGCTTTGTCGGGAAGATCGAGATGGGGCAGGGGGTCATGTCGTCGTTGCCACAGCTGCTCGCCGAAGAACTCGACGTCCCGCTGGCGTCGGTGGACATCGTGATGGGCGACACGGACCTGTGTCCGTGGGACATGGGCACCTTTGGGTCGCTCAGCATCCGCCAGTTCGGCCCTGTGCTGCGACAGGCCACCGCGGACGCGCGCGCGGTCCTGCTGCAGCTGGCATCCGAGCGCCTGCAGGCGCCTGTCGATCGGCTCGAGGTGAAGGCCGGCGTCGTGAGCGATGGCGCCGATCCGAAGAAGACGGTGACTTACGGCCAGCTGACCGAGGGCAAGCGCATCGAGCGCAAGCTCGAGGGCAAGGCGCCGCTCAAGCCGGTCAAGGCCTTCACGATCGTCGGGACGTCCGCACGGAGGCGGGACGGAGTGGAGAAGGTGACCGGCAAGGCACAGTACGCGGGCGACGTCGTCCCGCCGGGCGGGGCGCTGCACGCCCGGGTTCTGCGGCCACCCGCGCACGGCGCGGTCATCGGACAGGTCGACACGACGGCCGCTGAGAAGCTCCCCGGCGTGAAGGTCGTGCGCGATGGCGATCTCATCGCGGTCCTCCACGAGCATCGCGACGAGGCCGACAAGGCGCTCGCGCTCGTGAAGGCCGAGTGGACGCGCCACGACCCTCCGGTGGACGACAAGACGATGTACGACCACTTCCTGAAAACGGCGGGGCCGGCCACGACCGCTGCGGAGGGGGGGAGCCTGGCCGAGGGCGAGAAGCTCGTCACGGAGGTCGTCGAGGGGACGTACTACGACAGCTACGTGGCGCACGCGCCGATGGAGCCGCACTCCGCGGTGGCTGCCGTCGAGGCCGGCAAGGTCACCGTGTGGGTTGGGACGCAGACGCCGTTCCCTGTGAAGAACCAGCTGATGCAGGCGCTGAAGCTGGCCGCGGACAAGGTCCGGGTGATTACGCCCTATGTGGGCGGCGGGTTCGGCGGCAAGTCCGCGTCCCGCCAGGCGATCGAGGCGGCGCGCCTCGCGACGCTCACCGGCAAACCTGTGCGGGTCGTCTTCAGCCGCGAAGAGGAGTTCTTCTACGACACCTTCCGCCCGGCGTCGATCGTGAAGATCCGGGCCGGCGTGACGGCGTCGAAGGCCCTTGCGCTGTGGGACTACAAGGTCTATTGCGCGGGCGAGCGCGGCGCGGCCCAGTTCTACAACATTCCCAACCACCGGACGGCGTGGACGGGCGGATGGAGCGGCAGTTCAGGGGCGCTCCACCCGTTCGCCGTCGGGCCGTGGCGCGCGCCGGGCGCGAGCAGCAACGCGTTCGGGCGCGAATCCCACATCGACGTGCTGGCCGCGAAGGCGGCCGTCGATCCCGTCGAGTTCCGGCTGAAGAACCTGGCGGACCCGCGGATGCTGCGCGTCCTGAACGCCGCCGCGAAGAAGTTCGCCTGGACGCCGAAGCCGGCGCCGAGCGGACGGGGCGTGGGCGTGGCGCTCGGCGTGGACGCGGGCACCTACGTCGCGCTCATCGCGGAGGTGGCCGTCGAGAAGACCACCGGCAAGGTCCGGGTGAGGCGCGTGGTCTGCGCCCAGGAGATGGGAGTCGTGGTCAACCCCGAGGGGGCTCTCCAGCAGATCGAAGGGTCCATCACGATGGGGCTTGGCTACACGCTGAGCGAAGAGGTGCACTTCAAGGGCGGCGAGGTGTTGGAGCACAACTTCGACACGTACGAATTGCCGCGGTTCTCCTGGGTGCCGACGATCGAAGCCGTCCTCCTGGACGCGCCCGACATTCCGGCGCAGGGAGGCGGGGAGCCCGCGATCGTACCGCTCGGCGCAGCGGTTGCCAACGCGATTTTCGACGCCGTCGGCGCCCGCATGGATCGGATGCCGATGACGCCCGAGCGCGTCAAGGCGGCGATGAAACGGTAGTCGAGAGCCGCCGGGCCCAGCGGAGTTTGGCGGCCGTGGCGCGCGGGTTGGCGCGGCACTCCTCAGGGCCCGGCCGCAGCACTTCGTCGGCGATGGCTTCGTAGGTGCCGTCGCGCGCGCCGGTTTTGAACGCCTGCTTCACGAGGCGGTCCTCGCCGGAGTGGAAGGTGAGGATCGCCACCCGGCCGCCCGGGTTCAGACACCGTGGCAGGTGCCGCAGCAGCGCCTCGAGTGCGGTGAACTCCTCGTTCACGGCGATGCGGAGCGCCTGGAACACGCGTCGGACGGACAGTTCGCGTTCGCGCTCACCCACGCGCGTCAGCGCGGTCCGAATGGCGGCCGCGAGCGCCGTCGTTTCTTCGAACAGCTTCCCTCCAAGCGCGTCGGACAGTTCCACCGCGTACGGCTCGTCTGCGTAATCGCGAAGGAGGCCGGCGAGCTTCCCGGGCGCGAGCTTCGCGAGAAGTGCCGACGCCGGCTGGCCGCGGTTCGGGTTCATCCGCATGTCGAGCGGCCCGGCCACCTTCATCGAGAACCCCCGGCCAGGCGCGTCGAGCTGCATGGACGACACGCCAAGGTCCGCGAGGATGCAGTCGGCGCCTGACAGCCCTTCTGCCGCAAGCGCCTGAGGCAGGCCGGCGAAGTTCGACCGGCGCGTCCGAAAGACCTCAGGGCCGAACCCGAGCCCGCGCAGCCGCGCCTCTGTCGCCGGGAGTTCCAGTGGATCGACATCGATGCCGAGGAGGATTCCCCCGGGCCGCAGCCGCGACGCCAGCTCGCGTGCGTGACCTCCGTAGCCCAGTGTGCAATCCACCGCCGTGTCGCCGGGCTGCGGACGGAGGACGTCGAGGATCTCCGACACCATGGTCGGCACGTGAGTGCCGGCCGGCGTCTTTCCGGAGGCCAGCACCTTCGCGACCGTCTCGGGGTACTTCTCTGCCGCGTGCTCCTTGTACTTCTCCCCGAATCGGCGCGGGTGCGTGCCCGCGTAGCGAGGGCGCCGTCGGTGCGGAGTGGAGGCGTCGTCGGTCACAGCTCGCCGGCCTCGGCCGCGATCGCCACGGCGAGTTCCTTCGGGTTGTGGAACTGCAGCCAGTCGCGCGCGTCGCGAAAGGCGCGGATATCGGCGGTCAACGCCTCCAGGGTCGTGTCCATGAGGATGATGGTAGCAGAGCGGGACAGGGCAGGGCATTGGCGCCGTGAGCCGCGCGCCGCGAGCCTTGAGCCTGTTTTGTTCTTGAAGAGGCGCATCCGAGGTACAACTATGGGTGATGTCGATCTGCCTCGGCGACCTGCTGCCCGACGATGGCGACGAGTCCAGCGATGCGCTGCTCGGGCGCTTTCTGGACTACACCTCCGACAGGGGTCTGGCGCTCTACCCGGCGCAGGAGGAGGCGGTCCTCGAACTCCTGGAAGAGAAGAACGTCATCCTCAACACGCCCACGGGGTCGGGCAAGTCGCTGGTCGCCTCGGCCATGCTGTTCGCGTCGCTCGCGCGCGGGCAGCGCGGGGTCTACACCTGCCCGATCAAGGCGCTGGTCAACGAGAAGTGGATGGCGCTCTGCCGCGAATTCGGCCCCGAGCAGGTGGGCCTCTCCACCGGCGATGCGACGGTGAACCGCGACGCGCCCATCCTGTGCTGCACCGCGGAGGTCCTGGCGAACATCGCCCTCCGCGAGGGCGCAGGCGCCCGCGTGGACAACGTCGTCATGGACGAGTTCCACTGGTACGCCGACCGCGATCGCGGGGTGGCGTGGCAGACGCCCCTCCTGACATTGCCCCGTACGCGGTTCCTGCTCATGTCGGCCACCCTTGGCGACACCACGTTCTTCGAGCAGGCGCTGACTGCGCTGAACGGCCGGCCGACCGCGAGCGTGCAGTCGAGCGACCGCCCGGTGCCGCTCGACTTCGCCTACGCGGAGATTCCCCTGGCCCACACGCTCGAGAAGCTCGCCGAGGAAGGGAAGACGCCGGTCTACGTGGTGCACTTCACGCAGGCCGACGCCGCCGGAAGCGCCCAGGACTTCACGAGCCTGAAGATCTGCACGCGGGACGAGAAGATCGCCCTGGCGGAGATCGTCGCGGATTTCGAGTTCACGAGCCCGTACGGGTCCGAGATTCGCAAGTGGCTGAAGCACGGCATCGGCCTGCACCACGCCGGGCTCCTGCCGAAGTACCGCGTTCTCGTCGAGCAGCTCGCCCAGCGCGGCCTTCTGAAGATAATCTGCGGCACCGACACGCTCGGCGTCGGCATCAACGTGCCCATCCGCACGGTGCTTTTCACGCGGCTCTGCAAGTTCGATGGACGGAAGACGGCGCATCTCAGCGCGCGCGACTTCCATCAGATCGCGGGTCGGGCCGGCCGGAAGGGCTTCGACACTCGAGGCTTCGTCGTCGTGCAGGCGCCGGAGCACGTCGTCGAGAACATCAGGCTGAGCGAGAAGGCGGCCCGCGAGGGCAGGAAGGTCACCAAGCGAAAGCCGCCGGAGCACAACTTCGTCAACTGGGATCTCGGGACGTTCAAGCGGCTGATCGGATCCGCTCCCGAGCCGCTGACCTCGCGCTTCTCCGTGTCGCACGGCATGCTCCTCAACGTCCTCAGCCGGGCCGGCGACGGGTGCGGCGCGATGCGTCAGCTGATTCGCGACTGCCACGAACCGGAGAGCGCCAAGAAGGCGCACATGCGCCGAGCATGGCAGCTCTTCCGAGCGCTGGTGGCCCGGCGCATCGTCGAATTCATCCCGATGACGGAGGAGGGCTCCACTCTCCGTGTCAACGTGGACCTCCAGGACGACTTCTCGATGGATCAGGCGCTGTCGCTCTATCTCCTGGAGACCATCCCGCTGCTCGACCCGGAGTCGCCGGAGTACGGCCTCGACCTGCTGACCCTCGTTGAGTCAATCCTGGAGAACCCGGAGGTGATCCTCCGCCGGCAGCTGGATCGGATCAAGGATCGCGCCGTCGCGCAGATGAAGGCCGACGGCGTCGAGTACGACAAGCGGATGGAGGAACTCGAGAAGCTGGAGTACCCGAAGCCGCTCAGCGATTTCGTCTACACGACGTTCAACGCGTTCGCCGATCGGCACCCGTGGGTCGGGGACGAGAACATCCGGCCGAAGTCGATTGCGCGCGAGATGTTCGAGAGTTTCCGATCGTTTGCCGAGTACGTCCTCGACTATGAGCTGCAACGGTCGGAGGGACTGCTCTTGCGCCACCTGAACAGCGTCTACAAGGTGCTCAGCCAGACCGTTCCCGATGGCGTGAAGACCGAGCAGGTCCTCGAGATGGAGATCTACCTCCGCACGCTGCTTCGCCAGGTGGACTCGAGCCTGGCCGAAGAGTGGGAGAGGATGCGCGATCCGGACTACCAACCCCTCGGAGGCGTCGCGTCGCGCGGGCGGGAAGCGGGACCGCCCGGGGCCGGGGCGCAGGCGCCGGACGTAACGCGGGACACGAAGATGTTCACGGCCGCCATCCGCACGCGTGTCTTCACGTTCCTGCGCGCCTGGTCCATTGACGATTCGGCGGCCGCGATGGCCGCACTCGACGCGCCGGACGATGCCGACGGTGAGAGGTGGACGCCGGAACGGCTGCGGGATGCATTCGAGGCCTACCGCGCCGGGCACGAGCGCCTCCGCCTCGACCCGGAGGCCAGGAATCTCCGCCATACCCACGTGGAGCCGTCGGACGACGGGAAAACGTGGCGCGTGCAGCAGATGCTGGTGGACCCCGAGATGGTCAACGACTGGGTCGCGGAGTTCGAGGTGGACCTCGCCGCCTCGGGCGACGCGGACCAGCCGGTGATCGCGCTCCGCCGCCTCGGCAGCCTGGCGTAAGGCGAAAACTGCCTCCAAACGTTCACGGCTCGGTCACACGTCGGCCACAACCTGCTCGTCGAAATCTGCGACCCGGCGAACATCAGGGCACGACTGCGCAAGATGAACCTGGAACCCCAGGTTGCCGGACCGGCCGCGCGTGACGCCAGTGCCTGCTACTCGTAGCGCAGCGCGACGATCGGATCGACGCGCATCGCCCGCCACGCGGGGACCGCGCAGGCGGCGAGCGCGACGAGCACGAGCAGGCACGACACCGCTGCGAACGTCGAGAGATCGTTCGAAGCGACGCCGAACAGGAGCCCCCGGATCAATCGGGTCAGCCAGAGAGCGGCGACCAGGCCGGCAATCACGCCGATGGCGATGAGCTTCGTCGCGTGCCCAAGAACGAGCCGCAGGAGGTCACGATGCCCGGCCCCCAGGGCGGTGCGGATGCCGATCTCGTGCCTGCGCTGCGCGACGAGGAACGCCATCACGCTGTACAGCCCGATCGCGGCGAGCACGAGCGCGAGGGCGGCGAACGTGCCCAGCAGCCAGGTCTGAAGGCTCGTGTCCTGCATGCCGTCGGAGATGACGTCTTCCATCGTGCGGGGCTCGATCACCGCGAGCGTGGAGTCCAGCGCCTTCACCTGCGTGCGAATCGAGGGCAGCACGGTCATCGGCGGAGCGGCGGTCCTGACCGTGAGACACCGGCTCCCGGGGCCGTCGAGCGCGCCGGGGAACGGGAAGAAGGCCTGCGGGAGGACTTCGCTGCGGACTCCCCGGACCTTGGCATCCCCGACGACGCCCACCACCCGGACCGTCACCACGCCGCCGAGAGAGAACGTCCGCCCGATGGGATCCTCTTTTCCCCACACCAGGCGTGCCATCGAGCGGTTGATGATGCCGCTCCACGAGAGCCCCTTGAGAGCGTCCATGTTCGGGTTGGGCGAGGCGAACACCTCGCTGGCCTTCGTGGCGACGGCGGCCGCCTGCTCTTCGTCCCCGATCGTGAACGTCCGCCCCTGGAGAAGCGGAATCCCGAACGCGCGGAAGTAATCGGCCGTGACGTAGTTCCACTCGAAGAGCTGGTTCTTGAGCCGGGCATCGTCCTGCCCCGGGACGGTGATGTAACCGTTGCTCCCGCCCTCGAGCGGGATTTGCGTCGAGAACGAGGCCGCCTGGACGCCGGGGGACGAGCGCACGCGCTCGAGCAGCCGGTCGAAGAACGCCCGCCGGGCGGCCAGCGTGTCGTATCTCGCGGGCGGCAGGCTGAACGTCATCGTGAGGACATCGCGCGAGTCGGCGCCGATCTCGGCATGGCGCATGTTGTCGAAGCTGCGGAGCAGCAGGCCGGCCCCGACGAGGAGGGAGAGCGACACGGCGATCTCGGCCACCGCGATCGCGTCCCGCAACCGCCGCGTACGGCTCCCGGAGCCCAGCATCGTGTGGCTGCTCGATTTGAGTTCGTCGCCGAGATGCAGCGCCGAAGCCTGGAAGGCCGGGAAGATCCCGAACAGCAGGCCGGTGAGCACGGCGGCTGCGAGCGTGAACAGGAGGACCGGAAGGTCGATCCGGATCGGGTTCGCGAGCGGGACTGGCAGCGACTTGGCCGACTGCAGCAGCCTGACACCGCACCATGCCACGGCGAGGCCGGCCAGGCTGCCGGCGAAGGAGAGCAGGACGCTCTCGGTCAGCAACTGCCGCACGACGCGCCAGCGCTCCGCCCCGAGCGCCGATCGGACGGCCAGTTCGCGCCGACGACCGCCGGTCCGGATCAGCAGCAGGTTGGCCACGTTGGCGCACGCGACGAGCAGCACGAGTCCGACGGCGCCGAGCAGGATCAACAGCGGCTCGCGCGACGATCGAGTGAGCTGGTCCTTCATGGAGACGACCGCCGCCCCGACTTTCTCGTTCGAGTCGGGATACTGCTTCTCGAGGCGCGCGGCGATCATCGTCAGGTCGGCCCGGGCCTGGCTCAGGCTGACGCCGGGCTTCAGGCGGCCGATCGCCAGGTAGCTGTGCGACCCCCGCGGCCCCAGGTTCCGCGCGGACATGTCGAGCGGCGTCCAGACTTCGGTGCCCTTCGGGTAGTTGAACCAGGAGGGCATGACGCCGACGACCCTGTAACTCTGCGAGTCCAGCTCGACGGACCTCTCGACGATACCGGCGTCCCCGCCGAAATGCCGTTGCCAGAACCCGTAGCTGAGGACCGCCACCCGCTCTCCTCCAGCGGCACCCTCGCCGCGGGCGAAGGTCCGCCCAAGGAGGGGCCCGACCCCGAGAACGGCGAAGAAGTTCGACTCCGTGTCCACCGCAACGGCCGACTCGGCCTGGCCGCTGCCGCTGGCGTTGCTGCGGCGAAACCAGGCGAAGAGGGAGGTCGCTTCCAGCGTGTGGTTCTGGGCCTGCCAGTCGAGGTAATCCGGGCCGGTGAAGGGGTAGTTCCCCGGCGCCGCCTCCGTTTCAAAGAGACGCACGAGGCAATCGGGCTCGTGAAACGGCAGAGGGCGCAGCAGGACCGAGTTGACCACCGAGAAGATCGTCGTGTTCGCGCCGATGCCCAGCGCGAGCGTCACCACGGTCACAGCGAAGAATCCGGGCGATTTCGCGATTGTCCGCGAGAAGTAGCTGATGTCTTGAAACACGCTGCGCATGGGCCCCCTCCAATCGACCCAAGGGTGCCCGACGGGGCTTCGGTCCTGCCGTGTTAGACGTGGCAGCGTGCCGTAACGTTGGCCGGGTCCGATCCCGGCTAATCGATTCCGCTTCGCGTTCTTGCAAATCACTACTTTGTGTGGCAAAGTATGCCGCATGGAGCACACTGCCGCCGCCGAGCACCTCCAGGTCATTCGCACCCTGATGGAGCGGTCCGCCCTCTACCGCCGGACGCTCGCCCCGATCATGCTATACCTCGGTTCGGTGGGTGTGCTGGCGAGCCTTGGGGGCCTCGCGCTCGGAATCGAGAGGCTGCGCGGGTTCGGCGTCTGGTGGCTGGCCGCGGCGGTCGCGGCGCTGGCCGGCGCGTTCGCCATCGTTCGGCGCCAGGCCGTCCAGGACGGCGAGCCCTTCTGGTCGCCGCCCGCCGTCCGCGTCACACAGGCCATCATGCCGCCGCTCTCCGCCGGGCTGCTCTTCAGCCTGGCGCTGCTGGTGTTCGGTTCTGGCTACCCGTTCTGGCTCTTCATCCTGCCAAACACGCTGTTCTACGCCTGTGCGGTGCACGCGTCGGGGTTCTTCGTGCTGCGCGGGATGCGGCTGTTTGGCTGGCTGATCGTCGCCTCCGCCGGCGCCGCGCTCCTGGGGATGCCGCTCGTCGAGGCCCATCCGGACCCTCGCCTCGGCCACGTCCTCATGGGGGGCCTCTTCGGACTCGGCCATCTGGCCTACGGCACCTACCTCTACGTCACCGAGCACCGGAAGACAACGCCGTGAACCCCGAACCGTTCCTGCAGCTCGATCGTGTCATTCACGAGAGGGGACGGCTGGCAATCATGTCGATGCTTGCCGCGTCGCCGGAGCTGTCGTTCACCGAACTGCGGGACATGCTGGAGATGAGCGACGGCAACCTGACGACGCACATTCGCACGCTGCAGGAAGCGGGCTACGTGTCCGTGGCCAAGAGCTACCAGCACCGTCGGCGGCTCACGACCCTCTCGGCGACCGCGGCAGGGCGCACGGCGTTCGCCGAGTACATCTCCCTCCTCGAACGAATCGTCCGGCAAACGAAGCCCCGGTAGGAGAGCCATGAGTCTCACGACCCCTTCCACCGAGCCTGGCCCGAGAACTTTGCCACACAAAGGACAGGCGTGGCGTATGACGCAACCGCGACCTCCGAGGTGACTTCATGAGAATCCTCCGAGCGACTCATCTGGGCATGTGCTTCGGTGTCCGGGACGCCATCGAACTCGCACTCGAGACGGTCCGGCGCCAGCCGCTGACCATCCTGGGCGATCTGGTCCACAATGAGGCGGTACTGGACGAACTGCGCGCTTGGGGCATCCAGTTTCGCGGCGACGTGGACGAGGTGGAGACGGAGAGCGTGATGATCACGGCACACGGGGCGTCCGAGCGCCGCGTGGCCGCCGCACGCAATCGAGGCCTCCGGGTGCTGGACGCCAGCTGCCCGCTCGTCCAGGCCGCGCATCGCGCCGTGACTGCGCTGGTGCGGGAAGGCTTCCACCCGATTGTCATCGGCCAGCGCGACCACGTCGAAGTGCGCGGGTTGACCGACGACCTCGCCGAGTACGACGTCGTCCTGGCCGACGACGACGTCTCGAGGCTGAAGCCGCGGCCCCGGCTCGGCATCGTGGCGCAGACCACCCAGCCGGTCGAACGCGTTCGGCGCCTGGCGGCGCTCGTTCGGAGCCGGTGCCCTCAATCGGAGGTGAGGTTGGTGGACACCGTCTGCAGGCCGACCAAGCTGCGTCAGCAGGCCGCCGTGGAGCTGGCCGGACAGTGCGACGTGACCATCGTCATCGGCGGCGCGCACAGCAACAACACACGCGAACTGGCCGCCACCTGCCGCCGCCACTGCCAGCGCGTCTTCCATGTCGAGGCGGCGGGTGATCTGCGCCCGGAGTGGCTGGTGGGCGCTCGTTCGACGGGCATCACGGCCGGGACCTCGACGCCGACGGCCGTCATCGACGAGGTCGAGGCACGATTGAGGGGCTTTGCGAAACGACGAGTGGCGGCATGAGCAGCTGGCGACTGTTCGGGCTGCCCGGGTCCGTCCCCGATGATCCGTTCCACCAACCGCGCCCCCCGCTCTGGCTACCGCCCGCGATGGCCACGGCCCCCGCGCTCGGCTCGCACCGCCGCGATGGCCCCGTCGAACGGTGCTTCGCGCTGCTCGTCAACCCGTTCTACGTGAAATCAGCGCACGGCAGCTTCGGCAAGCACGTGCTGACGCCGAGCCTGTCGCTGACGTCGATAGCCGGCGCGACGCCTCCGAACTGGCGCGTGGGCTACTGGGACGAGAACCTGCTGCAGGGCCCGCCGCCCGCCGATCCGCTGCCCGAGGTCGTCGGCATCACGGTGCACCTGACGTTCGCGAGACGGGCGTACGAGCTGGCGGACTGGTACCGAGCGCGGGGGGCCATTGTCGTGCTGGGCGGGTTGCACGTGCAATCGTGCCCAGACGAGGCGGTGCCCCACGCGAACGCCATCAGCGTCGGCGACGGGGTGCAGACATGGCCGGCCATTCTCCGCGACGTGGAGCGGGGCGAGCTGCGCCCGCGATATGAGGCCACCTTCGATCGCGACTACAACCTGGACCCGCCGCCACGACGGGACCTGATTCCGCGGGCCGGGTTTCTCACGACGACGAGCGTCATCGCGTCACGCGGCTGCCAGAATCGCTGCAAGTTCTGCTACCTGGCGACAGAGGGCCTCCGGATCCCGTATCGCGTTCGCGACCCGCTGGAGATCGCACGCCAGATCGAACGGGACGGGCAGCCCTATGCCGTCTTCGTGGACAACAACCTCGGGGCGAACCGGGACTACCTCCGCCGGCTCTGTGGCGCCGTGGGCCCGCTGGAGATGATCTGGAGCGCGGCGGTGACGCTCGACCTCACTGACGATCCGTCGCTCGTTCGCGAGATGGCGCTCGCGGGCTGCTCGGGCGTGTTCATCGGGTTCGAGACGCTGACCGACGAGAACCTGGCGCAGGCCCGCAAACGCGGGCCGAAGGCCGAGGACTACGGGCGGCGCGTCCGGATCTTTCACGACCACGGCATCCAGGTGAACGGCAGCTTCGTCGTCGGCTTCGACGGCGACCGGAAAGACACATTCACGACCCTCGCCGAGTGGATCGAGGCGAACCGCCTGGAGTGCGCGACGTTTCACATTCTCACGCCGTACCCGGGCACGCCGCTCTACCGGCAGCTCGAGGCGGAGGGCCGCCTGTTGCACCGCAATTGGGACCTCTACGACACCTCGCACGTCGTCTTCCGGCCCAAGCACCTGACGCCGGACGAACTGCTCCTCGGCTACGACTGGCTCTATCGGCGGCTGTTCTCGCACGCCTCCATTTGGCGACGCCGCCCCGCGGCCCTGTCGGAGCTGCCCACCTATCTCGCGGGCGGCTACCTCTACAAGCGGTCCAACCGGCTCTGGCGCTTTCTCATCGCGCACCGACTGGTGCACGCCGCCTGGCGCCCGCTGGTCGAACGCGCGCGTCGCCGGCATCTCGCGCGCCGCCGCTCCCGTGCCCAGGTTCGTCACGAAGAGGTTCGTCCGCTCACCCATGCGCCGAGTGCCATGCCGTGGGATGTGCGAGAGCCGCTGCAGTCCTCGCATCTCGAAACGACGGCAACTTGACCGTCAGACACCGGCAGGAAGGGCGCCACTCATGCCCCAGGTGGTCAACCTCGTTCTGGTCCTCGTCCTCGTCGTCGTGCCGCTGTTTGCCGTGTTTGGAGCCAGGGCCTGGCCGCGGAATCAGGTCAGGGCGCTCCTGATCGGCCTGCCGCTCCTCCTCTTCCTGGTCAACGCGCCCCTCCACGAGGCAGCGCACGTGGTGGCCACGTATCTGGCGGGGGGCACGGTCGGGCGGGTGAATCTCATCCAGCGGTTCTGGGTCCCCAACGCCCCGACCGCGATGATCGAGACCGAAGGGGTCAGGACGACGACGCAGGGGTTCGTAGTGGCGGTGGCGCCGTATATTCTCGATGCCGTGCTCCTTGTCTGCGCCGCAGCGCTGCTGCTCAGGCCCCGGCTGCGGTCGCCGTGGCTGTTCGGCCTGTCGTTCCTCGTCCTGGTGCTGAGGCCGTCGTTCGACATCGCGGCCAACACCATCGCCGCGCTCGTCTACGGGATCGGGGACTTCCGGCAAGCGGCCGACCTCGTGGGCCCGGTGGCGGCAGAAGCCATCCAGGCCGGCCTGCTTGCGACGGCACTGGCGCTCACCCTCGGCTACGTCCGCGTCTACCGCACGAGTTGAGCGAGGGCCACTACTCTCTCCACAAGAGCACTTCCCGAACGAGGACCGCTGCCGTTCCAAGGCCAAACAGCCCGAACCCGGCCATCATCCCTCCGAACGGGAACATCACCACGGCGCCGACCGTGCAGCCCGACAAAGGCCAGAGAAACGCCCCCCGGCCCTTGGCCTGGCGCCGTTTGGTGAGGCGCTCGGCGACGAGCATGCCCATGGCGAAGCCGACGGCTGTGACAACGGGAGCGGTGAGCGTGACGGCGAACGAAGGAGGCACAGGCGGACGCGGCATGCGGACGAGCACGGCGATGAGCCAGACGGCAAACATGGCGACTCCGCCCATCACCGAACCCAGGACCCGAACGAGCAACGCCAATACCATCCACCTGCCGCGTCGCCACCGCGCTGCGTTCGGTTCCACCACCCGTCCCTCCTTTCGCCAACCCGACGTTGTTTCGGACGCGCCCTCTCTATTTCTTGATAGCCTCAAGTTGGCTCAGAAGGGTGGCGAGCACCCCGGCATCGAAAGGGAACCCGAACTCCAGACGCTGACGGTAGCCCTTGGGCATCATCCAGCTGAGATGACCGACGACCTCCGTGTGTCCAGCCCGGTCAGTTATCCGGAATCGGATGCGCAGGTCATCCTCGCTGGCTCCCACCAGCGTGGCCTCGCCCCGCCGCGTCAGCTCCAGTTCCTTCATCTCACCAAGGAACCGACGCCAGTCGCCTTCAACAACCCACGACTGGTCTGCGGCGGAATATCCCCCTACCGATGCAGTCACATCCAGGAGGAGGTCTCCTTCGCCTGGAGAGCCTTCAGGGCCGAACTCAACCAGTCCGACCTTCAGGTGCTGATTAGCTGGACCCTTCAGTTCGATCATCATTCACTCACAAGCACAAGAACGACAACTCTTGTGGGACTACCCACGATGACGTCGAAGTCAGCTGATAGACTTGCGACATCGATCAGCACTGGCACATCCTCCGGGAAAACACCCCTCATCTTCGCCTCGCGGCAGATTCTACATCGTTGATTGGGAATCCTCTCCGGACTGAGCGGCAGCGAGCGCCAACGAACACGACGAGGTGGCATCCCGGATGGCTCTCGGCGCGTCACGCGCCCACATCTGCCGCCTCATCCTGAATCGGCGTATCATCGTCTTTGTCATTGGTTCCGCGTTGTCGATCACCGGCGCGTTGCGCGTCACGCGTCTCGCGGTTCGCCAAACGGCAGACGCTCGATGCCGGGAGGTCAAGGCTATCGGAGCGTGCACCATGATCCACGCGCGATCCCGTGGCCCTCTCGTCATTGGCCTCATGCTCTGCCTCTGTCTTGGTTTGGCGGACTGGGGTCTTGCGCCGGGTCCGAGTTACGCCTGTCCTCAGCAGTCGCCACAGTCCCCCGCTCAGAGTCAGCCAACGTTTCACGCCGTCACGACCTTGGTCGAAGTGGACGCCATCGTTCGGCAGCGGGATGGCACGGCCGTCGAGGATCTGACCCTGGAAGACTTCGAGGTGCTTGAAGACGGCAAGCCACAGAGAGTCGAAGTGCTGTACCTGGTGGTGGGCGTTCAGCCCCGTGCGGTTCCCGGCGCCGCCGGTGCACCACTGCCGATTCCCGGCGGCACGGAGTTACCCCCTCCTTCCCAGCGCGTGTTCGTCCTGGTGTTCGATTCGCAGCACATCAGACTCGGCCGTCTTCTGAGGACCAAGTCGGCTGCGGAGACGTTTCTCGAGAATGACGTTCGGGATGGTGACCTCGCCGGCGTCGTGAGCGGCGGGAAGCTCCTGAACAACAGCCTCACGTCCCGCCGTGAAGAGTTGCTCACAGCGGTCCGCGGGCTTCAGGGGACGCCTGAAGGTGAGCTGTTGCGGCGGGAACTCGACCAGTGGCCCAGGATGAACGAACTCGAGGCCTACCGCATCGTGGATGAACGGGGCGAGCCCGACAAGCAGGTCACTCCAGCGGTCATCGCGGCCGCTTGTGCCGAACGACCGGATGAGTGCGACAGCCGCGCCCGAATGGTCGATGCCTTGGTCGACACGAAAGCGGGCCAGATCGTGAGTCAGGACGGAGTGGCCACTCGGGACATGCTGAACGGTTTGGGTGCACTCTGTAAGGGGCTCTCGCGGCTTCCGGGTCGCAAGACGGTCGTGCTTTTCTCCGATGGTTTCGTCGCCGACAAAGAGACCGCCGCTCTCCGGGAGGTCGTCGGGTTGGCGGCGCGGGCTGGCGTCGTGATCTACGCGCTCGATACCCGTGGCCTGGACCGTGGTTCGGCCAGCAGCGACATCTTCACTCAGGCGGCACCCACCGCGGGTGGCATCGCCACCCTCTTGAAGCAACAGAACGGGTTCGCAGTTCAAGATGGCATGAACAGCCTCGCCGTGGACACCGGCGGTCTGGCCACGCGGAACGAGAACGACTTCCCAAGGGCTCTCCACGAGTTTGCCGAAGACGGGCGTGTCTATTATGTCGTCGGCTATCGTCCGACGAATCCCGTCGTCGGGGGCCAGTTCCGCACCATAACCGTGCGGGTGAGAAGGCCAGGCCTGACGGTGCGTGCGCGTAAGGGCTACCTGTCCGCCTCGCCGTCCCCACCTGCAGACTCGTCCACCGCCTCCACAGCCGCAAGCGGTTACCGGAGCGTGCCGGAGCGGCCGCCTGCTTCACCCGCGGCAGTTCCAGCGCTCCCTTCCCGCGCCCTCGACGTCCCGGTTCTCACTCTGCCCGCGGCGCCCCTCTGGGAGGACAACGGTCCCAGGCCCGTTGACCCGACAACCATCCGGTTGCGTCCTGTGGGCGACGGCAAGAGAGAACTGAGCGGCCTCCGCGGGTCGCCGGCAACTGCCGATCGAAGCGCAGTGCCCGATGCGCTTGCGCCTCTCATCGCGCAAGGCTGGGAAGCCTATCAACGCGGTGACACGAAAGCAGCCAGAGCTGCCATGGCGGCGGTTGCGGAGAACGCCGCGGCGCCGCCGTGGGCGCACTACGTGCTCGGCTGGTCGCAGTTCGCCGAGGGTGCGTATGCGGAGGCGGCTGCCGCGTGGGAACGCGTGCGCCGATCGGTGCCGGAATTCGAACCGACGTACTTGAATCTCGCCGACGCATACCTGCAACTGCGCAAGTCGGACCAGGCGCTCGCCGTCGTGCAAGCCGCGGCCTCCCGTTGGCCCGCCGATGTCGACACTGCAAATGCGGTGGGCGTGGTCCAAGCATCGATGGGCGCACTCGACGATGCGATCGCGACATTCGCACGTGCCTTGACCATCGCACCTGCCGACGCGGTGAGCCACTTGAACTTCGCGATCACGAACGAGATCAGGTTCGTGCGGTCCCTCGAACGCGCCCCCGCGGACGCCGACCGCGATCGCCAACAGGCGGTCCGCAGCTATCAATTCGTGGCCAAGCCCGGAGGCACGTTCGCCGCCCAGGCTCGCGAGGGGCTTCGTCGCCTTCAACCGTTCGATGCCTCACGGCTCGAGGTGTCCAAGCCCGTCGTGATCGCGCGCCTGACCGAGGCCCTCCTGGACGGTCGGCCGTGGCGACTCAGTTGGGCACCGGACGGCAGTGCCCTGTGCGTCGACTCCGCTGAATGGGGTCGTGGGGCCACGATCGAGACGGCCCTCAAACGCGAGTCCTTTCGGCTCGTGTCGGTAGCAGATGGTCGGGTGACGACCGTCGCGGGACCGCCGGGATGGGCCACGGCATACTGGGCCTGGAAGTCCGGGCGGCAAGCGCCGTGGGTTCCCGCACTCACGATCGCGGTGGCGCCGGAGCCTTCCTCCGGGTTCCTGGGTATGGGGAGCCAGCCCGGCGACTTTGCGGCGATGACAGGATGGCCGGCCGCTGGCAGACGTCGCGTCTTTCGCCTACGCGGTGAAGTCGTCGGCGAGGCGACCGATGTCGCCTTCCTGCCTGGCTCCTCGTTCAGTTGGTCGCCGTTTGCGATGGGCGCCTTGGTTTTCGCGGACCGCTCCGGCATGCTGGTGATCATGGACAGAGAGGGACGGCGACGCAGCATCCCAGACTCGAGCCCAGCTCAACTTCCTGCCTGGTCCCCCAACGGACGCAGGATCGCGTTCCTGACGTACGACAAAGGCCTGCGGCTCGTGGTTGTTGATATTACTCAGCGGGAGACGTCCTGATCGGGACGACCGCAGTGTTGACCGTGGAGGTGCGCATTCAAGAGGTACACGGCAACGTTGGCGCAAGCAGGTCCCGTGGTCCAAATCTCGAGCGATGACGACGCGGTGGTTGCCAATGAGGGACGCAACGGACGCTATAGACCCTTGTATTTCGGGGCGGCGTGAGGTGCTAGCTGGAGCCTCGCCAAACCGCTGGCCGTCAACGACGGTCTTCCGACGCGAGTGTTCGCGAACGTCCCCCGAGCAGGAAAAGCACCGGCCTGGCGCCGAAGGGTCACTGGGTGCGGCTCGCGTCGAAGAACACGTGCAGGATCACGCTCAGCGCGAGGACCTTCTTCGTCGACGACCGCGAGTCGTACTGATAGGTGACGTTGCCTTCCACCGCGGTGCGCGGCGACCACGCGACGGAGCTGCCCGCGATCGGCCGGACGCGGTTTACGGTGTCGTATCGCGAATCGTAGTACGGTTCGGCGCTGAAGTAGGGCACCATCGAAACGCGTCCACTCGTGAACTCCTTCTCCAGCTGGAGACGGTAGCGCCACCGGTTCGAGAGCTCGTGTTCTTCCTTGCCCAGCCAGCGAAGGTCGGTGCGCAGCCGGTGCGACAGCAGGACGCCTCCCTTGAGCGGAAGGCGCAGGTGCAGTTCGGCAAACGCCGTGTATTCGGTGTACGCCTCGCCCTGGTCATCCAGGCTCTTTCCGCCGAGGTATCCGCCGCGGAGCATCCACGCCTTCATGCTTCGCACCCGATCTTCGTCTAACAAGCGGGTGCGGCGGCTGGTCTTGCCCCAGGCGTAGTCGACCTGAGCAATGAGATTGCCCTCGCGGTAGTGGGTGTCGAGGTTCTCCGAGATCGGGACGAACAACGACAGGCGCCAAGCGGGCGATAACCGCAGCCACGTGTCGAGTTCGGGCCAGAACTCCTGGGACGGTGAGTCTGCGGCTGCAGCGCCGGCGGCCGCCAGCCAGACCAGCAGAGCCACACGGAGGGTCCGGCCCCGGAGACGTCGTACGTCCATGGCGGTAGTTCGGCTGCGCTAATCCCCGCCGCCCCCCAGCCGCTTCACACCCTCCACCAACGGGTGCCAGCCGTAGGTGAGCGATACGCGGAACTGACTCAAACGGAGATCGCTTGGCTGGCTGTCGTT
>Ga0209048_10000167_pt1 | contig 69177 bp, 46 predicted proteins | sample FrelakmetCRP12CR_FD_187146 | JGI IMG/M metagenome (GOLD analysis project Ga0209048, IMG submission 187146) | Freshwater lake sediment microbial communities from the University of Notre Dame, USA, for methane emissions studies - CRP12 CR (SPAdes)... | ecosystem: Environmental > Aquatic >...
GGCGAAAACCAGCAGCAGGCCCAGCAGCCACGGGCTGTGATTCGTCCGCAGGAACCAGAGCCCCGCCGCCGGCGGAATCAGCCACAACGGCACGATGACCGGAATATGTTTGCGGAACTGGCCGGCGAAGTCGCGGGCCGGCGCCGGCGGCGTCAGCCGGGCGGCGACCTGTCCATAGCCGCAAGGACAGGACCGGGTGCCATAGAAATGGCAATACGGACAGACGAAGCGGATGATCCACAGCGCGCCCGCCACGCAGTAGCCGCTGTACAAGCCCGCCGCCAGCCAGCCGCGCGGCGCAAGGCCGAGCCCTGCCAGCAGCAGCGCGCTGCCGCAAAGCCCCATCAGGAAATACGGCAGATTGTCCACCAGTTCCTGGAGATGGGTAAATTCCCGGGGTGCCCGGGCCTGCTCGCACCCCGCCTCCGGTTGCCCGTTGCCGCTCGTCATAAAGCGGCGGTTGTACCGCACCGAAGACTGTTCTGCAAGTTTGGAGCCGCTTGGGAATGTGAATACATCTCCGAGAGCTTGCGCTGCGGAACCGGCCTTTGGTAAACTCACGCGCCGTGAAATTCAGCGAACTGGTGCGGCTGTTGGAAGGCGTGGGGTTCCGTCTGGTGAAAGAAAAAGGCTCTATCCGCTACTACGCCAAGATTGGACATCCGCGCCTGATTCGTGTAGATTTCCACGGTGCAAAAGAAGTGCCTACGGGCACTTGCCTTGCGATATTGAAAGCAGCAGGATTGAAAGGGCGGTAACAGCCATGATCAATTTGCACTACTCACTGGTGATCGAGGCGACCGCCGATCCGGATTTTTTCGGTTTCTATTCGCCCGACCTTGAAGGTTTCACCGGGATTGGCCATTCCGTTGAGGACTGCTTGTACCAAGCGCGGTGGGGCATGGACGACCACGTTCAAACATTACGTGAGCAAAGCTTACCGGTGCCCCCGCAAAATCCCCGTCCGACCATAACGATCCAAAACGAAGCGACGCTCCAACCGGCGTGATTGTGCGCCAAAAGTTCAGCCTCATTCGTTCCGCAGCGCCGGGAGCAGCGGGCCGCGCAGGGCGGCGCGGGCGGCCAGCCGGCTCCAGAGCAAACCGCCCGCCGCGAGGCCGGCCAGCGTGAGGCCCAGCCGGCCCAGCGGCAGGTCCGCGCCGGGCGCCTGCAGCGCCGGCAGCACGGCCAGCAGCGCGGCCGTCAAGCCGATCGCCAATCCCAGCAGGATCAATAAGCCATGCTCGCTGAGTACCAGACGTTGCAGGTCCGTCCGGCGGAAACCGACGGCCAGTAGCAGGGCCAGTTCCCAACGCCGTTCCAGCACATTGCGCCAGACCACGACGCCCAAACCCAGGCTGCCCAGCAGCAGGCCCAAGCCGCCCAGCGCCTGGAAGATGCCGAGGTAGGTGTTCTCCACCGCCATGAATTCCGCCAGCCGCCGCCAGGCCGGCACGACCTCCAGCCCGCGGTCCTGCAACGCCTGCGACAGCGTTTCCGCCACGTCCGCGGACCGCTGCGCCGGCGCATCCACGAGAAATTCCCGATAACCCGCCGTGGATGGAAACCGCGCCGTGAAATCCTGCTCCGCGATGAGCAGGCGGCCCTGCAGGATCGAACCGGCCAGCACGCCGACGATCCGCAGCGTGAAGGTCTGGCCCCGCTCGTCGGTGTACGGCAGGGTGTCGCTGAGTTTTTTGCCCAACGCCCACGCCACAGTCTGCTCGTCGCCGATCGCCGGCACGGCGCCGTCGGGTTGCGGCTGCTGGAGCAACAGCCAGCCGTGCCCCGCGCGGGCCGCGGACCGGCCGGCCGCCAGCGCCTGCGCAAACGTGAACGCCCGGCGGCGCTCGAGCTCTTCCGCCGGCACGCCGAGCAGGCGCGGTTGCCGGGCCCGGTTCAGGTTCAGGCAACTGGCGTCGTCGCCGTCGCGCACGCGCAGCGGCAGCACCGTCACGTCCCGCAGCGCATCCGCGGCGAGGCCGAACACGCCCTGCCCGGCGGCGCTGTTCAAATCGTCGTACACCGGCAGGGCCGACTGCGCGTACAGGGCAAAGCCGCCCGTGCCCGAGCGCCGGTCCGCCGCGCCCTGCCGCGGATCCTGGTGAAACGCGCTCACCGCCACCAGCAGAAAAACGCCGGCCGCCAGCACGCTGACGAGGGTCAGGCTGCGCCCGCGCCGGCGCCCCGCGTTACGCCGGCCGACGGCGCCGAGGTTGTCCGCCAACGCCATCGCCCGCGCCAGCGCCGCGAGCAGTTCCCGGCTGAAGCCAAGACCGGCGATCAGCAGACACGCGCCGGCGCCGAAGAAATATTCCGCCGCCTGCGGGTTGCGCCCGCCGCCAGAGGTCAGCAGCAAAGCCGCCGCGCCCAGCACGCCGAGCCCGCCGAGGTTCCAGCCGGCGTTGTGTCGCAGCCATAAACCCCAGGCATTGAATCTTGTCAGCCCGGTGGGCGGGATCTCCTGGTCCCGCGTTGCGTACAGTTCTACTTCCGCGCCGCGGGCGAGCAACTCCGCCGGCGCGCGCCGGGACTGGCTGCGCTGGACGAGGAGCAGCGCCGCGCCCGCCGCCAACAGGTTCAGCCCGGCGCCCAGCGCCAGGGTGGCGGGTTCGGCGTGATACCGGAACACCGTGGCGCCGACCGCCCCGCGCCAGACTGTGGACAGCGCATAGAGCGTGATTTTGGTGTAGGCGGCGCCGGCGAACAGGCCCAGCAGGGTGCCCAGCGCCGCCAGCAGCCAGCCCTCCCGCAGCACCAGCCACCGCACCTGCGCGGGAGCAAAGCCCAGCGCATGCAGGAGACCGGCCTCGGCCTGGCGCTGCTCGACGTGGAAGGCAAACAACATCGCCGTCAGCAGCAGCGCCGCCGCGATGAGGAAGAAGCTGAAGCCGATGAACAACCGGCCGAAATCCTGCGACGACTGGCCAGCCTGCAAGGCCTGTTCGCGCACCGGCACAAAGAACAGGCCCAAGGCCGCGGGGTCGAGTTTTTCTTTCAACGCCTGCGCCAGCACGGCCGGCTCGCGCTTGTCGGCGGGATAACGGATCGCCGTGAGATTGCCAAACCGGTTCGACCAGAGCCGCTGGCCGGTGGCCAGCGCGACGAAGGCTTTGGGCGTGCCGCGATTTTTATTCCAGTACTCCTCGTCCTTGGGCCGGATACGGCTCATGTCCAGCGGCAGACCCGGCTCCCATTCGCGGCAATGATCGACATCCGCCAGCCCCGGATAGGCCGGCATCCACGAGGCATCCGCCTGCAGCGGCGTCACGGCATCCACCAGCAGCCGGGCGGTCTGCTCCGTCAGTTCCCGCCGCGCGCCGATCACAAAATAACGCAAGGTCAACTCGTCCCCGATCTGGGCGCCGAGATCCTCCGCCAGCCAACTGTTGATCGTGATGGCGTCATCGCGCGGCGTCTCTGCGCTCCGGCCGGGCGCGGTCGTGGCGGTGACGAACGAGTACGGCGTGGCGCGGTCGCCGAGCCGGAGTTCGTTGACGAAATACGTCAGCACTCCCGTGGCATTGGATGCCAGGTTCAGCGCCACGGCAGCCACCAGCGGATCGAGAAAGACCCGCTCCGTCCGCAGTTCGAGCGTCCCCTGCCCCGGCACGGCGCGCACGTCCAGCCCGGCGTCGGCCAGCGTCCAGCACCGGCGCAACGCCGCGTCCGCGCCGGGCGCCGCGCCGGCCAGCAGCACGTTCGCCAGCCCCGCCCGCTTGAGCTGCGCCTGCAGCACGGGCAGCGGGAGGAACACCGTCAGCGGAGGTACCTGGCCGGCTTGCAGGCTGAAGCGGCCGAACGCCCGGTCGCCGAGCACGGCGCGGACCTGCACCCGGAAAGCGACCGACACGTCGCTGCGGCCCGACAGGGGCGCGTCGCGCGAGACGAGCGCCGGCGGTTCCACCCGCACCACGAGGCTGTCGCCGGAATGCAACCCAAGCTGCTGCGCCAGGCGCTCGCTGACGGCCGCTTCATCCGCCGCGGCGGCGGCGAGTGGATCGGCAGTTCCGCCCAGTTGCCAGAAGCGGTCCTCGACCCCGGCTACTTGCACGTCGTTGGCGCGCGCCCGTCCGTCGGGCAGCGCCGCCGCGCCGCGCAGCAACAGCAGCGGCGCGACGGTGGTCTTGAGCTCGCCGGCCAGTTCATCGGCCAGCCGGGCGCGGAAAAAATGCTCCGGCGTGCTCAGCGCCCATTCCGTCCGGCCCAGCCGGGCGAGGGCCAGTTGCCGCAGGGTGAAGCGCACGGAGTCGCCCACCACCAGCGCGCCGGTCAGCAAAGCGCCGGTCACCGCCACGCCCAGCAGCACGCCCAGGTGCGCCCGCCAGTAGAAGCTCAGACTGCGCAGTAGCAACGGTCGCTGACCGCCGGCGGACACGGATGTAGAAGCCGTTGACAATTCAGCGCATTTTCCTTTCAGAAACTTTCATTCTTATACGAAACGTGCGAAGCACAGAAGACAGTAATCATTGGTCAGTAGTCAGTTGTCAGTGGTCGGAATTATTCCCGAGCTTTATCTTTCTTTTCGCGTCTTCCGCGTGTTTCGTAGTTCAACTGCTCATTCCAGGTTCTGAGCTGCAGGCGATACTTTTCACCATCGAAACACCCTCTAATCGCTGACAACTGACATCCTAAATCTTACATCTGACAGCTACCTTCTTACATGGCCATCGGCCTCCTGCAATCTGCCGTCGCGCAGTTCGAGGCAGCGCGGCAGGCGCCGGGCGAGTTCCAACGAATGGGTCACCAGCACGAGGGCCGCGCCTTCCTCCCGGTTCAGGTCCAGGAGCAACTGGCCGAGATCCTGCGCAGCGGCGCGATCGAGCGAGCCGGTGGGCTCGTCGGCCAGCAGCAGGCGGGGCTGATTGATCAGGGCGCGCACCACGGCCACGCGCTGGCTCTCGCCGCCGGAGAGCTGGCCGGGGCGGGACGCCAGCCGGTCTTTCAGTCCCACGCGGGCCAGCAGGCGGCCGGCGCGCTGGATCGCTGCCGGGGTGTGCAGTTCGGCGGGCGCGGTCAGTGTGGGCAGCAGCACGTTCTCCAGCAGCGTGCATTGCGGCAGGAGGTAATGCGCCTGAAAAACAAAACCAAGCTGGCGGTTGCGCACGGCGGCCAGTTCCGTCACGTCCAGATCCTGCAGATCGCGGCCGTCCAGCAACACTTGGCCGCTCGTCGGCCGATCCAGCGTCCCCATGATGTGCAGCAGCGTGCTCTTGCCCGAGCCGGAGGGGCCGATGATGGCGAGCGCCTCGCCTGCCGCCAGTTGCAGGTTGACGCCCTTGAGCACGTCCACCGCCGCGCCGCCGGCCGGCGCGGCATAGGATTTTTTCACCTGCTGGAGTTCAAGCAGCATCTGGATATCCTTCCTGCTCGTGAGCAATGATGATCGTCAGTAGTCAGTGGTTATTTGTCAGTGGTCAGTGGTCATTTGCATAGACTCAATAGATTTCATTACGCGATTTTAGCGTATTTCGTAGTTAAACTGCTTTTTGGGAGTAGTCCCGCACGACTTGCTGAAGCACTTCCTCCACCTGCCGGGCCATGGCGTCCACGCTGTAGCGCTCCCGCACGACGGCCCGACCGGCCGCGCCGAGCCGCTGCGCCCGATCGGGATCGAGCAGCAGTTCCCGGAGCGCTGCGGCCAGTGCCGCGGGATCATCCGGCGCGCACAGCAGGCCGCCGCCGGTGGCCTGCAGCAGTTCGGGAAACGCGCCGTGGCTGGGCTGAACGACCGGCACGCCGGCGGCCAGGGCCTCCAGCACGTACACGCCAAACGCCTCGCCATACACCGCCGGCACGGAAAACACGGTGAGGCTCCGCAGAAAGTCCTGTTTCTCCCGGCGCTCGAGGTTGGGCAGAAAATCCACCTGGCCGAGCAAGCGCTGCGCCGCCAGTTTTTTTTGCAGGCCGCGTACGTAGCGCGCATCGGCTCTGGTCTGCGCCCCAGCCACCCGCAGGCGCAGGGCCGGGAAGTGCTGCTCCTGCCGGAGCAGGATAAACGCGTCCACCAGTGTGCCGAGGCCCTTGGCCGGGTGCATGCGCGCGAGGTAACCGATGGCCGGCGGTGTGGGCGGCGCCGGCGCCGGGACGAAGTCATCCGCCGCAATGCCGGGCGGCACCACGGTCACGCGCTCCGCGGCGAGCCCCAGCCGGGCGCGCATCAGGTCGCTGCAATACCGGCTGACGGCGATGAAGTGGTCGTTGTCGGCGCAGCGCCGGGCGAGCAGTTCCCAGGCCTGCCGGCGATAGGGTTCGGGCAGGCTGTCGAGAAAGGAATCCTCGCCCTGCAGGGTGCAGACCACCGGCGCGTGGAGTTGTTCCTTGAGGCGGCGCGTCAGGCCGCCCAACAGCGAGTTGGACAGGCATAGCACGTCGGGCGGCGGCTGCGTGCGCAGCCAGGCCACCAGCCGTTCGATTTCGCCAGCCTGCCGGCCCTGCTCGCCCTGCAGCATGGAGACGGCCGATTCGCCCAAGTCCTTCGCGGACGTCAGGCCGGCCAGGCCCGCCGCCAGGCGCAGCAACGCCGGCGACCGCAAGACGCGGTTCAGCCCGGCAGGCAGACGCAGCCAGGGAAATTTCTGCTCCAGGAACACGCTGAGGCCGTTGAGGAAGATGGGGACGTCCGCGCTCGCCGCCGGCTCTTCGACGACCAGCGGCAGGTACAGCGGCACCATGAGCACGTCGTGGCCGCGCCCCAGCAGGGCGCGCGTCAGCGCGCTATCGCGCAGACAACTGCCGCAATAGTAGTTGCCCGTGCCGGGCGTCAATTGAAGAATGCGCATAATTATTGTTTCGGGCCAAAGGCGTACACCGCGCCGTCCTGCGAACCGATCACCACCCAGCCATCAGCCACCGCCGGCGCGGCGGTCAGTTCGCGGCCGATTTCGTACGACCAGACGCGCTGGCCCGTCGCCAGGCTCACCACGTACAGCCGCCCGTCGTCGGCGCCGAACACTACCTTGCCGTCGCACACCACGGGGGAGCTATCCACGTCCCCCTGGGCGGCAAACGACCAGCGCACGGCGCCCGTCGCGCGGTCCAGGCAGTACAACCGTTTATTGCGGCCGCCGATCAGCACGTCCTGCGCGGTGAGGGCCGGCGAAGAGACGAAGGGCGCGTTCGGCACCTTGCGCCGCCACAGCACCTTGGCGGCCGCGAGATCCACGCACAGCACTTCCTCCCCGAAATGTCCGACGTAGGCGCGCTGGTCCTCCACGGCGGCCGAGCCGGCAATATAGGCGCCGGCGTCCACCGCGGTCGTTTCCTTGCCGGTGCCGGCATCGAGCACGTGCAACTGCCCGTCGCAGCCGCCGACCACGACCCGGCCCGCCGCCACCGTCGGTGTGCCGTTGACGTAGTTGGCGGTTTCGAAGGTCCACACTGGCCGGCCGGTGGCCGCATCCACGCAGTGCACCTTGTAGTCGTAGCTGCCCACGATGATCCGCAGCGCCGGCGGCGCAGCGGACCGGAACCAATTGGCCGCGCCCAGGATCTTGTCTTCCGTTTTGTATTTCCACTTCAGCGCGCCGGTCGCCGCTTCGAGCGCATAGAGCTGCCCGTCCGCCGAGCCAACATAGACGACGCCATCGAGCACCAGCGGCGCCGCCTCGACCGCGTCGTCGGTCTTGAAGGCCCAGCGCTGCTTGCCCGTCGCGGCCGCCAGAGCATACACTTGGCCGTTATCGGACCCGACAAAGACCAGGCCGTTGGCGATGACGGCGGTGGATTTGACCGGCGCGCCGGCCCGGAAAGTCCAACGCAACTTCAACGCCGGCGACAGCTTGCCGGGGACCACGCCACGCAGGCCCTGGTCACCGCGCGCGGACACCGCCATATCGGCTTCCGCCGCGCCCGCCCACCGGGGCAGCAGGGCCAAGCTGGCTCCCCAAATCAGCTTCGTCAAGCAGCGCATGGCCTCATTAAACCATCGCCGCGCGCCCGGCGCAACTGCGCGCTGCACGACGCGCGTTTGCGCGGGAACGACGCATGCACCCGGGATTCCGCCGTGAACAGAAGTTCGCAGTCGGTTGTCCGTGGTCAGTGGTCGGAATTCTTGCCGAGTCGTTGGTTTGTTCGTGCCGTTCGTTGTTCATCAATCCTTTCCATGATAGCATGGAGGGGAGTGTTCCGATTCTCTGAAGGGGAGCGCGGGCTTCCAGCCTGCGCCGAAACGGCTACGGTGGGCAAGCTAGCCCGCTGCGTCCGGCATCTTGCCGGACGCCCATGATTTCCCGACCCCTGTTCGCGTGAATGTCAGGGTCGATTTGGCCCAGTCCGCCGCGGCGCCGAATTTCAGGCGCATGAACGCTGCAGCGAGTGCGAACAGTGCAATAACCAAGAACCCGATCTTGACTCGTCTCCGAGTGGTCATTGGTTCTGTCCCATGCCAACGCACAGCGCTTTAACCCGCATGCGGCGAGTATAGACCTCCGGCGCGATGCGGCAAGCGCGTATCAGGCATGTGGGGCCGGAGCGGCTGCCGTCGCGAAGGGCAGTTCGCGCGAGGGCTCGCGGCCGAAGCCGGTGACGGACAGGTAGTCGTTGAACAAGCGGATGACGGCCATGGCGGGCTCGTCCTGGCTCTCGCAGGTCCCATGCAGCGTCAGATGATGCACGCCTTTGCGGAGCGCGTAGCCGTCTGCGTGATCGTGCCCGCAGTCGGTTCACGTTCACTCGCCGATAACAAAAATCTATCCGGCCGGATAGTTTTTTGTTATAGTGGAAAACCTGATACTGACGCGCGGAGAGCGGAGCGTGTCGCTGGCATGGAGTCCTCGGTGTGCGTTTTCCTTTTGGCCGAGGCCTGTATACGCTAGGCTGCGCCCGGCATGAACCTGATCCTGATCGAGCCGCGGGAACTGGCGGACGGCGGGCGCGTCACACTATCCGACCGTCGGGCCGGGCACCTGCGCGACGTGTTGCGTTCACAGCCCGGCCAAGTGGTGCGCGTGGGGCTGCTCGACGGGCCGCGCGGCACCGCCGTGGTGGAAACGGCGGACGCGGCCGGCGTGACCCTGCGCTGTGCGTGGGGAAAAGATGTCCCACCGATCCCGCGGGTGGATTTGCTGCTGGCGCTGCCGCGACCCAAGGTCCTGCGGCGGCTCTGGGCGCAACTCGCCGCGCTGGGCGTCGGCCGCATCCTGCTGACCAACGCCGCCCGGGTCGAGCGCGTCTATTTCGACACCCACGTGCTCGACGCCGCCACCTACCGCCCGCTGCTGATCGAAGGCCTGCAGCAGGTGCAGGACACGCGGCTGCCGGAGGTCGGCATCCACCGGCAGCTCAAAATCCTTGTCGAAGATCAGCTCGACCGCCTGTGCCCCGACAGCCTGCGTCTGATCGCCGACCCCTCCGCCCGCCAGCCGCTGACCGACGCCGTGCCGGGGGATTATCCCGGGCGCCTGCTGCTGGCCGTCGGTCCGGAAGGCGGCTGGACCGCGTATGAGCTCGACCTGCTGGCGCGCCACGGCTTCCAGCCGGTCGGCCTGGGCGCCCGCACGCTCCGCACCGACACCGCCTGCCTCGCGCTGCTGGCCCTGGCGCACGCTGCGTTGTCAGAAGTCAGTAGTCAGTAGTCAGCGGTCAGTGGCTTGTCCCGGCGTCTTGTCCGCCATAGCCTTAGCGACGGCGGAAGCCCGGCGAAGCCGGATCAGTGGCTTGCCCTCCGTAGCCCTGAGCGGAGCGATAGGCGAAGGAGGGTCAAGGCTGCGGAAGACTTGCTCCGCGCGCGAGCAGGTCCTTGAGCGCAGCAAGATGCGCGGCGTAGATGTCGCGCGGCAGACAGTCGTACTGCTTACAGAGCGCGGCGGCCATGCCGACGATCTCGCCCATCATGCCGCAGGTGCGCATCACGCGCACCGGGCCGAGGGCCTCGTGGGTCACGCTGATGTCACGGCCGGCCATGAACAGGTTGCCGATGTTGCGGCTGTACAGGCAGCGATACGGCGCCCAGTACGGCCCCTGGTAGGTGTAGCCCCGGCCGGTCGTGGCGCGGGCGATGAATTCTTCGCCCGCGTGCCCTGGCTGATACTGCGGCGCCGGCGTATGCAGGTCAATGCCCCACGTACATGGGAAACAGCCGTCAGGGAAGTGGCGCCCCTGGCGGAAATCGTCGGCCGTCAGGACGACGTCACCCAGCAGCCGGCGCGACTCGCGCTTGCCGGCGATGTAGGCCGCCCACGCCAGCTTGTGGTTCGGGTAGAGCTGGTCCACGTTCTTGAGCGTGTCCCAGGCGCCGTACATTGCCCGCAGATTGAGGTCGCGCATCCATTCGACCTCGGCGATCGGGTCGCGGTCGAACCCGCTTTCCCAGTACCACTGCCCCAGGTTATCCAAGCCGGTGGTTTTCTTCTGACCGGCGGCCGGCCGGCCCGGGAACGGCTTGGCCCGCAAGTCCACAGCCCACGGGCAGCGCGGAAAAGGCGTTGCGGCCTTCGTCGCGGCGAAAGCAACGGTGACGGCGTTGGTATCTTCGCACTCGCATTTCGGGAAGGGCTGTGCCGCGCCGGTCTCCCGGACATTCCACAAGTTGCTCGGCCCCATGTGCTGTTTGTCCGTCACTGCGAAGTCCGCCCCCGCCAGCGCGCCGATGGCGCCGTCGCCGGTACAGTCCGCAAACCACCGTGCCGCGAGCCGCGTGCGCCGGGCGGTGCGGATATGCTGGGCAACCACCGAACGGAGGATCCCGCCTTGCGCATCGACAGCGTTGACGCGCTGCTCGGTCAGGAGCGTAAGCCCCGGCTGGCTGCGCACCAAGGCCAGGCGGCGGTCGTCCTCGTAGAGGTCCGCCGTGTTGCCAGCGCCCGCGTGAGCACGTTTCTTGGGCTCGAGTTCCGCGACGATGTCGCCGATACGAGGATAGGGCGGCTGGCGGATGTGGCCGTTAAGCCAGACGCGGACCTCCGAGCTGTTGTTGCCGCCCAGCACGGGCCGGTCCTGAACCAGCGCCACGGTGAGGCCGAGCCGCGCCGCGGACAGCGCCGCGCAGGTGCCGGCGATGCCTCCGCCGACTATGACAAGGTCGTAGCGACCGCCCGGCTCGGGCTCTTCCGGCAGGCCTAGTGTCGCCCGGCGGAACGACTCCAAGGCCTCGCGCTCGTTCGGCGGCTGGAACTGCGCATCCCGGCAGAACAGGAGGGCGTCGCAGCGGCCCTCGAAGCCGGTGAGGTCGTGGAGTGCGACCTTGGCCTGCGCGGGCACCTCCAACATACCGCCGTCCTGCCAGTGCCAGGCGGCCCCTTCGGTGCCAAACGTGGTCGCCAGCGGCCGGCCGTTGACGAGCACCTGGAAGCGGCCCGGTGCGCCCGGCGCCTGCCACGGCGCGACCCAGTCCCGGGTGCGGACCCACACGCGATACGTGCCGGCGGACGGGAAGTTCGCCAGCGTGACGGCGTCGCGCACCGGCTCGCCCAGGCCGTGGGCCAGCAGATACGGCGAGCCCATCTGGTCCATGAACTGCTGGTCAACGACCCACCCGCCGACCTCGTCGAAGTTCTCAGCCTCCAGCAGCACCCGCGCGGCGGCCGGCCCCGGCTCCGCGCTCCGCGCCGGGCCGACGCAGAGGCTGCACAAGACAACTACCAGCAAAAGTGCAGCATAGGCTCTCATGGCTTTCCACTTGTCGCAGATGTTACCAGACGTCATCTTCCGGCGATTGTAATGTCGCCGCCATCAAACAACAGAAATCGTTGACCATCCACGGCCCGGTAGGCAGCAATAGCATTTCTACCTATGCCGACATTCGTGCCTTCAAGCGGATAGGTGAGAGCCGCTATTTTTTTATGGCGCGCCGCCTCCGTTAGGCCGTCAAAATATCCGGTAGCTCTTTGTAGCTCGCTCAAGTTCTCAGGCAGGTTGCCCGCATGACTTGCCCGGTAATTTTCTAAACACTCATATAGATATCGCAATTCTTGTTTGGCTATAGTGTGAGCGGTCTCAACGCGAGAAGGAGGTTCCATTAAAGACGGAAGCCCGAATATAACCACCAACGTGACAATACCCATGCCGCACACCGTTAGCAGCACGATTCGTCTTTTTGCCCTGGACAACATCGACTTGTCTCAATAGCCACGTTGACACAAACAGCAACCGCAACCACTTATGTACGCTCAGCCCTTCCGGCACACGCTGATGTCGTAGCCGCGGCGCCGGCTGGTCTCGACGGCGAAGCCGTACCGGTCGGCCAGCTCGGCGAGCGTGGCGCCATGCTTGGAGACCAGCCACAGGCCGCCACGGCTGCGCAGCGCCCGCGCGGCGACTTCGATGAAATGCCGCGCAATCCGGTGCCCGGCGTAATACGGGGGATTGCCCAGCACGACGTCAAAGGACTCCGGCGCCGGCTGGTATTGGTCGTGATGGAGCACGCGCACGAAGCTCAACCCGTTGAGTTCCGCGCCGTGGCGGGCGCAGTCCACGGCGCGCGCGTTGGAATCCACGAGGACCAGCTCGCCCGTCACCGCCCCGCCGCCCAGCCGCAGTCGTTCCGCCAGCAGCAGGCCCGTCAGTCCGCAGCCGCAGCCAAGTTCCAGGATCCGCTGGTCCGGCCGGACCACGGCGCATTCCGCGAGCGCCAGTCCGCCGGTATCCGGCCGGCGGTGGGCGAACACGCCGGGGCGGGAACAGAGCCGGACTTTTTCCGTCGGGGTCGTCGCCGTGAATTCGCACCTGCGCGGCGTCCAGGCCCGGGGATCGCCGCCGGCGAGGCCGCGCCAGATCGCACACACCCGATCGCGGTGCACCTCCTGCAGTTTGTGGAGATGCTGTCCCAGCTTGACGGTGAAATCGCCGCGGCGCTTGGCCGGCGCCAGCGCCACCACCGGGCTGCCGGCAGGCAGGATGTGATCCAGCCGCTCGATGAAGTCCCAAGCCAGGAGCCGGTCGGTCCGGTCATGCAGCAGGAGGAGACCGGTCTGTTCCGCGGCGGCCGACGCCGGCAGGTCGGCGGCACAGGCAACCCGGATGTTGCGGAAAGGCGCCAGCTTGCTGCGCAGCAGCCGTTCGTCATGCCGATCCAGGACGTTCACATCAATGGTCGCGCCGGGATTGAGTTGGGCCACCACCGCCGGGATCAGCGGCGAGCCATCGGTCAGCGGGATCAACACGCGCCCGGCGCACGCGGGCAGATAGCGCGCCAGGCGGGCTTCATCCGTCCGTAGCTCGGCCAGCCCTTCCACGCGCACCGGCCCGGCCGGGCCAGCCAGCGTCCAGATCCGGCCCTGGCCGGCCAGGCGTACATGCGTGGTTGGCGTCGTCATCGGAAAGTCCCTGCCCCGGAGCATCAGCCAACCGGCCCATGCTGTCAAGCAGCCCCGCCGCGGGCGCAGCAAGACTGCGTCCCTACATGAACGATTTTGCGGTCGGGCTAGCGGCCGAACGGCGTGACGACACGCAGTTCAGGAAAGGCCGCCGTCAACAAGGCCTGCTCCTTGCGCAGGAACAGCAGCTTGAGGTTCGGGCCGGCATCCATGGTGAAGAACACCTTGACGCCCTCTTCGCGGATCTGGTGGATCTTGCGCATGGCGGCCAGCGAGGAGGGCAGCCAGTACAGGATGGCCGGCCGCGCGGCGATCATGGTGGCATGCATGGCGAGCGCGTTGGCCTCGGCCGTCCGGCCCAGCGCGGCGAAATCGCGGTTGCGAATGGCCGTCTTGAGCGCGGCGAGATCCCGTTCCACCTGGGCGGGCCAAGCGGCGTAGAGCGGAGAAGTGGCGCGGGTCTGTTGCATGGCATGCCGCGAGCCGATTGGTTTTTCCTTCTCGGAGAGCAGCAGCAGGCCCAGGCGCAAGTCGGGCCACACGGCGTCCAGCGGCTCGGCATAGGAATCCATGCCGTTCCGGGCCGCGCCAGCGTGCCACTCGACAAAACCCCCGTAGAGCGAACGGCAGGCGCTGCCGCTGCCGAGCCGGGCCAGGATGGACAGGGCGCGGCGGTTCAGCTTCCAGCCGAAGAGTTCGTTCAGTGCGAGCGTCAGCGCCGCAAAGCCGGAGGCCGAGGAGGCCAGACCCGCCGCCGTGGGGATGGAATTCTTGGCGCGCATGTCGAAAAAGAAATCCGGCGCCGGCCGAAACAAATCCAGGAAAGCCGTGGCCCGCTGGACGAAGGTGGTGTCCGACGCCAGTAACTTGCCATTCAGGCTGATCCGATCCCATTTGGTGCACGGCTTCAGCGTGATCTCGCTGCCGAGGTTCTCCAGCGCAATCGAGAGGCTCGACGTGACCGGCAGATTCAACTCCTCGTCGCGCTTGCCCCAGTATTTGCACAACGCGATGTTGGACGGGGCAAAGGCCGAGCCGGCCGGGCAAACCGCGGGCCGGCGTTGGCCCACCAGGGTCCGCACCACATCCTCCCGCGTTATGGCCGGCTCTTTCTTTTTCACGTTTGTCTCCTAGGTAAACCTACCGCTTGTTCGTACGCTTGCAAGGTTGCCTCGGCCGTCCGCCGCCAGGTGAACTCCGCCGCACGGCGCACGCCCTTGGCGCGCAAGTCTGCAGCCAGCGCCGGCTCGGCCAGCACCCGTACGATGGCGCGGGCGAAGCCTGCGATGTCCTCGGGATCCGCCAGCAGCGCAGCGTCGCCGGCGACCTCCGGCAGCGAACTCGTGTTGCTGCAGACCACCGGCGTACCGCAGGCCATGGCTTCGAGCACGGGCAGGCCAAAGCCCTCGTACTTCGACGCCAGGACAAAAACATCCGCCTGCTGGTAGGCCCGCACCAGGTCCGGTCCGGCGACATAGCCCGCCCAGCGCAGCCACGGCTCCAGCCCGAGCGCTCGCGCGAGCTCCGCCGCCTCGGGGTACCGCGGATCCGGGGCGCCGATCAGTACGAGCCGCACCGGCCCCGGCGCCAGGGCCCGCACGCGGGCGAAGATGCGCAGCAAGCCGGTGACGTTCTTATAGGGATCGAACCGGCCCACATAAAGGATTGTGCTAGCCCCGCCTTCCGATTTCCCGGCCGGCGGTTCCGCTCCGCGTCCGGCGGGTCTGTATTCCGACGCCACGCCGTTGGGCACCGCCATCACCGCCGCCGCACCCCGCTCCGACAGGCGCAACAGCCGGCCAATGTCCTGCCGCGCCGCGTCGCTGACTGTCAGGATCAGGTCGGCCCGCGCGCCCACCTCGATCATCAGCCGCCGGAAGAGCGGCAGGCACCGCGTTTTCAGCGCGCGGGGCGTCCACTCCGGATGCAGCAGCGGTATCATGTCGTGGATCGTCACGGCGCATTTGATCCGGGACCGGCCGCCACGCGGAAACGCTCCGAAAGGGATCATGTAGTTCGGGGAGTGGAACACATCCAGTCCCCAGCGGCGCAACCGGCCCGGCAGGCGCAGCTGATTTGACACCGAGAACAGGCCGAACGGCACCCGCTCCATCCGGAAGTTGGGCGCCGCGTCGAGGCCCGCATAGGCCCTGACCCGCTGTTGCACGTCCAGCCGCTGGAACAGCAGCACGTACTTATTCCGCCGGTCCAGTGCCGCCAGCGCCCGGATCAGTTCCTGCGTGTAGGCCCCGATCCCCGACAGCTCCGGGAAAATCCACCGCGCATCAATGCCGATTCTCATGTTCGCTCAGTGGTGCACACGACGGTAAACGTTCCACGTTTGCCGCGCCGTTTCGACCCACGAAAACATTTTCGCCCGGGCCAGGCCCCGTGCCACCAGGTCGGCGCGCCGGGCCGGGTCGGCCAGCAGCGTCATGGCCCGTTCAGCCCAGGCGTCGGCGTCGAACGGCGCCAGGATTTCCGCGCCGTCGCCCACCACCTCCGGCAGCGAACCCGCCGCCGACACGAGCGCCGGCGTGCCGCAGGCCATCGCCTCCAGCGGGGTAAAACCGAAGCCTTCGTACAGCGAGGGCAGCAGCAGCAACTCCGCCCCCGCGTACAACGCCGCCAGGCGCTCGTCAGGCACGTAGTCGAGGTAGCGAATGCGGTCTGCCCGGGACGAACCGCGCATTCGCTCCAGGATCGGCGCGTACTTCCAGCCGCGCAGGCCGGCGATCACCAACTCGCCGTCGAATGCCCGCAGCCGCTCGAAGGCCGCGATCGCCAGCGGAAAGTTCTTCCGCGGCTCCAGCGTTCCCACCGCCAGCAGGTACGGCCGGTCCAACCCCAGCGCCTGCCGCGTCGCGCGGATCGCCGCTTCCGGAGGGCGGCCCCAACCCGCCGGCAGTCCGAGCAGAATCGGGAACAGCTTCGCCGCCGGCACGCCGAGCAGGTCCTGGATCTCACGCCCGGAAAACGCCGAGTCCGTGATGATCGCGTCCGCCCGCGCCACGGTGTCGCGGATCTGCGCCGTGAGGTAACGCCGGTTCTTCTCCTCCGCGGCCTCGGGAAAACGCAGGAACGACACGTCGTGAATCGTCACCACCGCCCGCCCCCGCGTCAGCGGCGGCACGATGAAATTCGGGAAGTGGTACACGTCCGCCGCGCCCGCGAACCAGTTGAACGGCGGCCAGCGGATCGTCTTCCACGCTTTCTGCACCACGCGGCCCGGCACCCAGCGCACCGCCCGCTGACGCGCGCCGGGCGTGCCCCGCGGCGTCCCGCGGCGCTGGAAATCGAAATAAAACAGCCACAGTTCGTCCGCACCCGCTTGCGGTCCGAGGTGCTCCACCAGCGACTGGGTATAGCGCCCCACTCCCGCCCGCTGACCGACGCCAGCCTGGATATCCATGCAGACTATCATGTGCAAACTCCAGGCTCTTTTTACACGCCCGCGGCGCGGCACGCAAACAACTTCGCCATTTCTCAGCCTTGGCAACCCGGCGGGTTGCGCTATCATCGCACCATGTTTCCGCCATTCATCCATGGGCAGGTGGCGCAGGACTATCCCGATTATCTGCGGGACGAGTCCCGGCGCGCGGGCCGGGCCGACGCCATCGCCTTCCCCACATCGGCCGCGGAGGTGCGGCAGGCGTTGGAACTGGCCCGCGCACGAAACTGGCCGGTGACGCTGCAAGGCGGCCGGACCGGCATCACCGGCGGCGCGGTGCCGGCGGGCGGCCTGATCCTGAACCTCGCCCGCCTGCAACGCGTGCTCGGCCTGCGTCACGAGCCGGACGGCGACCGGTTCTTCGTCACCGTCCAACCGGGCGTGGTGCTGCAGGACTTGCGCCGGCAGCTCCGCGCCCGCGCGTTCGACACGACCGGCTGGAGCGCGGCGGCGCTCCAGGCCCTGGCGCGGTTCCAGGCGGCGCCGCCCCGGTTCTTTCCGCCCGACCCGACGGAAACCACCGCCACGCTCGGCGGCCTGGTGGCCTGCAATGCGTCAGGCGCCTGCACCCTGCGCTATGGCGCCACCCGTGAATATGTCGCCGGCCTGCGGCTGCTGACGGCGGAGGGCGATACGGTGGACCTGCGCCGCGGCCGCGAACGGGCGCAGCGCCGGCAGTTCACACTGCGCACCGACGCCGGTCGCACGCTGACGGGCGCGGTGCCGGCCTATACGCTGCCGGCGGTGAAGAACGCCGCCGGCTATTTTGCGGCGGACGACATGGATCTGGTGGACTTGTTCATTGGCGCGGAAGGCACGCTGGGCGTGGTGACCGAAATTGAAGTGCGGCTGCTGCCGGAGCCCGCGGCGCGCTGGGGCCTGCTGGTGTTCTTTCCGGACGAGGCCGCCGCCCTGCGGTTCGTCAGCGCCGCGCGCAGCACGGCGGAGGCGCCGGCGGCGGCGCTGGAGTTTTTCGATGCGCGGGCGCTGAACCTGATGCGGCGCGAGCGCGAGCACTTCGCCGCGCTCACCGCCCTGCCGGTCCTGCCGCCGGCCGCCCACACGGCGGTGTACCTGGAATTTCACGGGACGGAGGACGCGGTCGACGCGGCTGTCGAAACCGCGGCCGCCCTGATCGCCGCCGCCGGCGGTTCGGCGGACGCCACGTGGCTGGCGGACAGTGCGCCCGAGATGGAAAAATTCAAGGCGTTCCGCCACGCCCTGCCGGAGGCGGTCAACCGGTGGATTGACGAGCGGCGGCGGCAGGCGCCGGCGCTGACCAAGCTCGGCACGGATATGGCGGTGCCGGATGCGGCCCTGGCCGGTGTGCTGGCACGGTATCATCGCGACCTGGCCGCCGCGGGGCTGGCGTACGTGATCTTTGGGCACATCGGCAACAACCACCTGCACGTGAACATTCTGCCGGAGACGCCGGCGCAGTATCAGCAGGGCCGGGCCCTGTATCTGGCGTGGGCGCGGGACATCGTGCGGCTCGGCGGCACGGTGTCGGCCGAGCATGGCATCGGCAAACTCAAAACGGCGCTGCTCGCAGTGATGCTCGGGGCCGACGGCCTGGCCCAACTGCGCGCGGTGAAAAAAATCTTCGACCCCGCCGGCCGGCTGAACCGCGGCAACCTGTTTGTCCCGGATTGATTTCATCCCCGGCGCTGAAACCCATCGCCGTCATGGGCGCGGCTGTATCAGCCGGCCCTGCTCGTCGCGGATGAACGTTGGTCCGTCGCATTCCAGCTGGCGCACAACGTCCGGTTTCCAGAGCAGAAGATAATCGCCCAGGAGGGGATGCCGCCGCCAGGTGGCGCCGGCCGCCAGCGCCGGCATCAGCGCCGGATTCAGCTCAGCCCACCGCCGCGAAATCAACCACAGCGTAGTGTGCGGACCGAGGTTCCAGAGGTACGCGCCGTTGAACGTCGCGGGCCGCAGCAGCTCGCGGCCCATGATGCTTTCCGCCAGCAGCTCGGGGTCGTCGGCGTAATGCAGCCAGCGGTATAAAGCGGAAGCCGATTGGAGGCAATGAAGGTTATCGTCGTAGCGCCACCAGCGGCCGGAGTGATAACAACTGCTGACCGCCAGCGTAACACCCACCCCGATCAGGAACACGTTGCGGCGCAGGTGGCCTTCCGTGGCGGCGTCCAGTAAAACAAACCAGAGTGGCGCCAGCAGCCAGGTGGTGTAGCGCAGGGCGCCGACCTGATCCGAGTTGAAGTTGGCCGTCGCTGTCGCCAGCCAGGTTGCACCGCCGGTGGTCAGGACAACGGCTGCCAGCAACACGGCCTGCCGGCGGCGCGCCAGTGCCGGCAGCAGCAGAAAGCACAGGGGATAAAACCAGACCGCGCCGATGAGCGGACTCAGGAAGACGTCGGCGACGCGGGACCACGCGGCATACTCCAGGCGCGCCAGACCCAACCCGGCAATGACATTGAAGACGCCAAACTGCTGTTTATTCCACACCAAGGTCAGTGCGATCAGCAACCCCGCCGGCAGATACGACGCCAACCAGCTTGCCCAGAGCGAAAGGGGGACCGACTGCCCGCCGGCGGCTTCACGTTCCAGCGGAGGGGGCCGCCGTGGCAGCGCGGCGATCAGGTGCACCGGAAAGAAGCATAGCAGCGGCAAATTCTGCGCCGCCGCCACGGCCAGCAGTGCGGCCGACAGCCCGGGGCGGCGCGGTTGACCGGCGGTCAGCAGAGCCGTGAGCGTCAGGCCGAAACAAAACAGCTCCGGATGCGCCCAATTGAGGTACGCCGGCAAGGGTGTGATCAGCGCCAACAGGCTGATGACCAGCAGGGGCCAGCTCCGCGACCGCCGCCACGCCAGCCAGAACGGCAGCAGCAAGCAGAATAGATTCACCACACGAAACGCATGATACTCCCATCCGCGGCCGCCGAGTCCATGCAGCAGCAGGTACACCGGCGCAACCACCAACGAGTATCCCCAGAAGTGGATGTAACGATAGGCACCCCACCGATCCGGATACAGTCCGCCGAAGCCGCCGCCCGCCTGGCTTTGCTCGCTCAGCTCGCGCGCCGGCGGGCGGGCGCCCTCCAATTCCACGCCGAACGGATTCGTACGGTTCCAGTAATCACGGGCCGCGGCCGTGTCGATGCGCAGTTCGCCGCGCAAGGCGAGCGCCTGCGTCTGCAGGATGTATTCCCGCCCGTCGCCGCGCAGCGCGAGCCGTTGCCGGGCGGCGATCAGCAGGATCAGTGCGCAAAAGATGCCGAACGCCCAACCCGGAGGGTGACACGGTATGCGCATGCCCTTTCCTTAGCAAATGTGTCGCTGGGCATCCAGTCCGCGCCGGTTGCGACTGGACTTGCGCAAGGCGGCATTGTACACGCTTCGCCATGCGGGTCTTGCTGATCACGCCGCCGATGGTGCAATCGAACGCGCCGTACGCCGCCACGCCGGCACTGACAGGATTGTTGCGCGCCCACGGCCTGGACGTCCGACAGGCCGACCTGTCGCTGGAACTGGCGTTGCGGCTGTTTTCCCGGCAGGGCCTCGCGCAAATCCGCGGCGCGCTGCCGCGCGGATCGTCTACGTCCGCCGTCCGGTTCTTCCGCCGCCATGCGCTGCGTTATATCGCCGTCGTGGAGGACACGGTCCGCTTTCTGCAGGGGCAGGCCCCGGAGCTGGCCGGGCGTATCGCCCGTCGCCGCTGGCTGCCCGAAGGGCCGCGGTTCACCGTGGCCACCCCGGCCTTCCTGCACCGCCATTTCAAGCCCGGCGCCACCCGCGAACGGGCCCGGTATCTGGCCAGCCTGTTCCTCGACGATCTGGCCGACGTGATCCGCGACGGCGTGGATCCGCGGTTCAACCTCGCCCGCTATGCTGAGCGGCTGGCCCTGGCGGCGGCGTCCTTCGAGGCACTGCACGCCGCGCTGGCAGCGCCGCCCACGCTGGTGGACCGGCTGCTGGATCGGATCGCCGCCCGGCTCATCCGCCGCGTCAAACCCGGCCTCGTTGGGCTGACGGTCCCCTTTCCCGGCAACCTCTACGGCGCGCTGCGGATCGCGCAAACCATCCGGCGCGTTGCCCCGAAAACGAAAATCGTGCTGGGCGGCGGCTATGTGAACACGGAACTACGCCGGCTCGCTGAGCCGCGCTTATTCGACGTCGTGGACTTTGTCACGCTGGATGACGGCGCGCGGCCGTTGCTGGCCCTGATCGAACACCTGCGCGGCCGGCAGCCGGCGCGGTGCCTGTGCCGGACATTCGTTCGCGCGGGGGGCCGCGTGCTCTTCCGCGACGGCGCGCGGAAGCGCGACCTCCCGTTCCGCGAACAGCCCGCCCCCAGTTACGCCGGGCTCGACCCGGACCGTTATCTTTCGCTCTGTGAACTGCCCAACCCGATGCTCCGGTTGTGGTCCGACGGCTTCTGGATCCGGCTCCCGCTGGCCCGCGGCTGTTACTGGCGCCGCTGCGCCTTCTGCGACACCGATCTCGCCTACATCCGCTGCTTCGAACCGGGCGATCCTGACCGCCTCGTGGCGCATATCGAACGGCTCATGGCCGAAACCGGCCGCAGCGATTTCCACTTTGTGGACGAGGCCGCGCCGCCGGCGCTGCTGCGCGCCGTCGCCGAACGCCTGCTCGCCCGCGGCGTGCGCATCCGCTGGTGGACGAACATCCGGTTCGAACGGGCGTTCACGGCGGCGCTCGCGCGACTGCTCGTCCGCGCAGGCTGCGTGGCAGTCACCGGCGGCCTGGAAACCGCCTGCGACCGCACGCTGCGGCTGATGCAGAAAGGCGTGACTGTCGCGCAGGCCGCGCGCTGCGTCCGCGCCTTGGCGGGCGCCGGCCTGCTGGTGCATGTCTACCTGATATACGGGTTCCCTACGCAAACGCTGCGCGAAACGCTCGCCGCGTTGGATACTGTCCGCCGCTGGTTTGCCCGGGGCTGGATCCATTCGGCCTATTGGCACCGTTTCGCGCTGACCATCCACAGCCCGATGTTCCGGCAGCCCGCCGCCTTCGGCCTTCGCCTGCCCGCCGGCGGCACCCACACCGCGTTCGCGCGCAACGAGGCCGCTTTCGTAGAGGCCGACGCGCCGGACTGGGACGCCATCGGCGACGGCTTGCGCCGGGCCACTTACAACTTTCTGCACGGTATCGGGTGGGCTTGGGACGTGCGCGCCTGGTTCGACCTCACAGCAGATTCGCCGCGAGTTCGGCGACCTCGGAGCGGACGCCTTTACTGAGCAGGATGTGCGCCGCCACAGGGTGCGGCTTGAATTTTTCCACGACGGTCGTCAGGCCGTTGGACATGCTGTCCACGTAGGGATTGTCAATCTGGTAGATGTCGCCGGTGAGGACGATCTTGGTGCCCGGCCCGACGCGCGTCAGGACGGTCTTGGCCTCCAGCGGCGTAAGGTTCTGGGCCTCGTCCACCACCATGAACTGCCGCGGAATACTGCGGCCGCGGATGTAGGTCAACGGCTCGATGCTGATGCGGCCGTCTTCGTCGAGGCCATCCGGGCCGCGGCGGATCGTGCCGTGCCCGTTGGCCAACAGGTCGAGCGCGTCGAAAATCGGCTGCATCCACGGGTTGAGCTTTTCCTCCACCGTGCCGGGCAAGTAGCCAATGTCGCGGCCCATGGCGAGCGTCGGACGGCTGACCAGCATGCGGCGGTAGATTTTACTGTGCAGCGTCTTGTAGAGGCCGGCGGCGACCGTCAGCAGCGTCTTGCCCGTGCCAGCTTTGCCGATGATGGTGACAACCTTGATCTGGTCGTTGAGCAGCGCATCCAGGGCAAAAAATTGTTCCTTGTTGCGTGGCTGGATGTGGCGGAGGTCCTCGGGCACCCCGAGGAGCGGCGTGAGCGCGTGATGCTCGCCGTCATAGCGGGCGAGCACGGTTTTGGCCGTGTCGGCGGCATCCCGGAGCAGGAGGTACTGATTTGGATACAGCTGCTCGTCGCTGAGCGCCACCGGCTGGCCCTGCCGCAGCGTGTCGAGCATCGCCGCCGGCACCTGACGCTCCGCCTGGCCGGTGTACAGCTCCGACAGATCCACACGGTCGGTCTCATAGTCCTCGGCCGTGAGTCCGACCGCATCCGCCTTCAGGCGCAAATTGATGTCCTTGCTGACCACAATGCAGGGCTGCGAGGGTGCACGGCGTTGAACGTCCCGGGCCATCCGGAGAATCTGATCGTCCGCCGAGCCGCTGTCCGCCAGTGGATCCTGATCGCCGGGGAAGGCAATACGCAACGTGCCGCCGTGGTCGAGGGTGATGCCCTCGGCCAGCCGGCCCCGCTGGCGCAATTCATCGAGCATCCGCGAAACCTGCCGCGCATTGCGGCCCAGCTCGCTCATGTCGCGTTTGAATTGATCAACCTCCTCGATCACCTTGAGAGGGATGACCACTTCGTTGTCGTCGAAATGCCGGAAAGCGGTGGGATCGTGCAGGAGCACGTTCGTATCGAGCACGTACGTTTTCTTCATGGCGGCATGTTATCGCAAAAAGGCCCTTGGGACTCAAGGCCGCGATCAGCGCTCGGCTTACAGGGGCGACAAAATCATTTTCTGAACGGCTGATCAGGGCTCCACCCATCGCACCCTGGACGCTCCACCATCCTTTCCGCGCGACGGTGCATCCGTCGGTTTTTCCCTGCCCGTCGGCAGTTTTAGACCTCACAATAGACTATCCGGCCGGATAGTTCAGTGTGATGTCAGTTGCCACCGTTACAGGTGCTGGACAATCTTACGGACCAGATCTTTATGGGCCTGATAGACCTGCGGTCCCAGGTAACTGTCCGGCCACAATTCCGTGGGCAAGAGCGGGTCGGCTTCCATGACGGTCAAGTAGGCGGACTGTTGCTCACGCAACAGGGCGAGCAACGTTTCGGCTGTCCAGGTACCGGCCGCCAGTTTCTGGCGGGCAGCCATCAACGTCTCCAACAACCACGCTTGCGCCTCATACAGTTTTTGGAAATCCCAAGCCGCAGCAGCCAGCGCCTTTCCCGTTTGTCCCAGCACGGTGTGCGCCTCAAACAAGAAGGCATAAGCGCTCAGATCCGCCGCGCGGGCCAAGTCATTGAAGTCGGGCCGGACATCGCGTGCAGCGAGCCACACGCTGCCCTGTAAATTGCCCATGCGCAACCGCTTGAGGTGGATTCGCAGCATCTGGCGGTATGTGCACTGGCTTTCCGGAATATCATATACCAGCACATACCAGTGCCCCGACCACGGCTGGCGCCAGAAACGATCCGGATGCAGCGCCACGGACACCTGCTGGAGGCCCTTAGGCTCCAGCCGGAGTTGCAGGACGTCTCCGGCACGAGCAGATGACACCACCAAGCCCTGCCGGCGCAGGCGATGGGCGGCCATGTAATAGGTGCTGGACTTGAAACCGCGAGATAAAGGGAAATAACGACCCCGCGTGGCGATGACCCGGCCGAGCAGAAACAACAGATCCAACACCTCGTTGGTCACATGCCGCGCCAGCACGCGGGGGCAGTACTGTGGATGATGGAACCAAGCCGCCTTCATTCAAGGACATCACACTGTATTATCCGGCCGGATAATACAGTGTGATGTCTGACGTGACAAGCTTTTGGTTCTATTGACCGGCGAATCCGCTCCGACCGCGTAGAATCACGCGGAGTATTCACTTTGAAGGCAGCGCCGGTTTCACAGTCCAGGTCGCTCGGCCACGAGAATTCTAGCCAGCCGCGCGCGCGGGGCGTCACAACTGGCCGGCACTGTGGTATAATTTCAGCATGGCGAAGGACCCCATCTGCGGCATGGATGTGGAATTGGAAGCGACGTTGAGCGCCGAGCGAAGCGGACAGACGTATTTTTTCTGCAGCGTGCATTGCCGCAACCGGTTCCTCGCACCGGCGGCAACGGCCGGCTGTGCGTGCGCCACGGAGACCAAGGCCCGCCGGCCAGCGACGATGAAAGCCTACTTCTGCCCGATGTGTCCAGGCGTCGAGGCCGATGTGCCGGACGCGTGTCCGCACTGCGGCATGGCGTTAGAAGCGGCCAGGCCTTCGGACAAAGTTCCGCCCGCCGAAGCCGCCGAACTGCGCAAGATGACGCGCCGGTTCTGGCTGGCGCTCGTGCTCGGCCTGCCTGTGTTGGTGCTCGGCATGGACCACCTGCTGCCCGGTCAGCCGTTCATGCAGTGGCTGGGCCATCGCGTCTCCGGCTGGATTCAACTGGTCCTTTCATCACCAGTCGTATTGCTCGCCGGCTGGCCGCTGCTGACGCGCGGCTGGCGTTCATTGGTCACCCGCAACTTCAACATGTTCACGCTGATCGGACTCGGCGTGCTGGCGTCGTGGTGCTACAGCCTCGTCGCACTGCTCTGTGAAGATTACCTGCCCGCCGCCGCCAAGCACGGCGGTTATGCCGTCCTTTACTTCGAGGCCGCCGCCGGCATTACGGCGCTCGTGCTGCTCGGTCAGGTGATGGAGTTGCGCGCACACCGGCGCACCGGAGCGGCGCTGCGTGCGCTGATCGGCCTGGCACCGAAGACTGCCGCGCGGCTGCGCGATGGCACCGAGGAGCAGGTGCCACTGGAGATCATCATGGCCGGCGACCGGCTTCGCGTGCGGCCCGGCGAGAAAATCCCCGTGGACGGCGTCGTGCTCGACGGCCATAGCACCGTGGACGAGGCGATGCTGACCGGCGAGCCGCTGCCCATACCGAAGCAAGCCGGCGACAAGGTCACCGGCGGGACACTCAACCAGACCGGCGCATTCGTAATGCGCGCGGAAAAGGTCGGCCGCGAGACGCTGCTCGCGCACATCGTCCAGATGGTCGCGCAGGCGCAACGCAGCCGCGCACCCGTGCAGCGCCTCGCCGATCGCGTCGCCGCCGTCTTCGTGCCAGTGGTCGTAGGTATTGCAGCGCTGACTTTCCTGCTGTGGATCGTCTGCGGGCCGGAGCCGCGCTGGGCCAATGCACTGGTCTGCGCCGTCGCCGTACTGGTCATCGCGTGCCCCTGTGCGTTGGGACTGGCCACGCCAATGTCCATCATGATCGGCGTCGGCCGCGGCGCGCAGGCCGGCGTGCTCGTCAAGGATGCCGAAGCACTGGAACTGCTCGGCGGCGCGGACACCCTGTGCCTGGATAAAACCGGCACACTGACCGAGGGCCGGCCGGCGGTAATAAAGATTCTTGTTTCCGACTTGTGGGCGGGACCTCCGGTCCCACGCGCGGGACGGGAGGTCCCGCCCACCAAGGCAGAAGACGAAGTCCTCGGCCGCGCCGCCGCGCTGGAACAGCACAGCGAACATCCGCTCGCCGACGCCGTGGTCCGCGCCGCCCGGCAGCACGGCCTGGCCAACGACAACGCCGAACACTTTCACGCCACACCCGGCGGCGGCATTGAGGGCATCGTCGCCGGCCAAGCCATACTCGTCGGCAACGAAAGCTGGCTGGCGGAGCGCGGCGTCGCAGGTCTCAACGCACGGCAGGACGAGATCGCCGCGCTGCACCGGCGTGGACAAACGACCATCGGCGTCGCGGTCGCGGGCCAACTCGCCGGCTGGATCGCCGTCGCCGACCCGATCAAGCCGACCACCGCCGAGGCCGTCCGCGAATTGCACCAGCTTGGCCTAAAGATTGTCATGCTGACCGGCGATGTCGCCGCCACAGCGCAAACCGTCGCGCAGGAACTCGGCATTGACGAAGTCCACGCGCGGGTGACACCGGCGGAGAAGCATCGCGTCGTGCAGGAACTGCGCGCCGCGGGCCGCCGGGTGGCGATGGCCGGCGACGGTATCAACGATGCGCCCGCCCTGGCCGCCGCCGAAGTCGGCATTGCGATGGGCAACGGTACGGACATCGCCATGCAAAGCGCCGGCGTCACACTGGTCAAAGGTGATCTACGCGGGCTGGTCAAAGCGATCCGGCTCAGCCGCGCCGTGCGGCGCAACATTCGGCAGAACCTCTTCTTCGCCTTCGCATACAATACGCTGGGCATCCCACTGGCCGCCGGCGCCCTGTATCCGTTGTGCGGCCTGCTGCTCAGCCCGGTGCTGGCCGGCGCCGCCATGAGTTGCAGCGATCTGTGCGTGGTCGGCAATGCGCTGCGCCTGCGCGGGCTGCGACTGTAAGTGTGCCGCTGCGGCGGCGCTCAATGGCGGCTAAGCCAATCGCGCACATTGGCGGCGGCGGGATCGCCGGGCGCGAGTTCCAGGAAGCGCCGGTAGGCCTGCCGGGCCTGCTCGACCGACGCCGCCTCCTCGGACAGGATATACCCGAGCACATAGTACGCCTGAGCATAGTTGGCCTGCGCGGCCAGGATGGCGCGGAGCTGGGCGATGGCGGCTTCGCGTTCCTTGAGTTCGCGGTAAATCAGGGCGAGGTTGTAGCGGGCGGCCACGAGGTCGGGCTGGATCCGGATGGCGCTTTCATACGCTTCGCGCGCGGCGGCAGTCTCGCCCTTGGCACTGAACACCACGCCGAGATTGAAACAGGCGTTGACCATGGTGGGATCGTTCTCGCGGGCGCGCCGGTAAAAGGCGATGGCGCTGTCCCAATCCTGCCGGGCCTGGTAGAGACGGGCGCGGTTGTAGGCCTGGGCGGCGGCGTGCGGATTGCGCAGGCCGACGGTTTTAGCGGCGGGCAAGGAACTCGCGGCAGCCACGGCAGGCTCCGGCGCCCGGACGGACGCGGGCAGCGTCGCATCGGGCGCCCGAACGCGCGGGCGCACCGGAGCCGGTTCCAGTGCGGCGACGCGTTCCTGCGCCTTGAGCACGCGCGGATCGCCCGGAAAAATCCGGGTGAACTGGCGGTAGCTCTGCACGGCGTATTCCTTGGAGCCGAGCGACTGGTCATAGAGCTGCGCCAGCGCCCAGAGGGCCTCGGCATTTTGCGGCTCGGCCTGCACCGCCGTCTTGAGCGAAACCAGCGCGGCATCGAATTCGCCCGTCTGGGTGGCGGCCGCCGCCAGCCCAAGCTGGGCCGCGACCAGTTTGGGCTCCAACGCCAGCGCCTGTTTGAAGGCCTTGAACGCGGCTTCGGCGCGGCCATGTTCCAGTTGGAACCGACCCAGGGCCACGTGGGCGCGCGCCTGGTTGGCGCAATTCCGGGCGGCCAAGACGAGCACCATTTCCTGCTGCGCCGGGTTCTGTTCGCGCTCGGCACGGGCGACCGCCTCCAGGTAGAGGGCCAGGGCGCGGGCGGTGCGGCCCTGCTCCACCTCGACGGCCGCATCCCGCAGGTCCATGTCCACCGTGCGCGGCGGCGCGGCGGTGGCCACCGCGACCGGACGGACGGTGGCGGCCGTCCGTGTGACGGCATGCAACAGCGCGCTAACCGTCAGCCCCGTGGCCACGGCGCCAGCCGAGGGGGCGGTCACGCCTAAATCGCCGAGCACCTGCCGCGCATACTCCGCCGCCTGGGCGTCCAGCGGCGCGGCTTCCAGGTATTTGCGCAAGAACGCCGCCGCCTGGATCCGATCATTCAGTTTCTGCAGATAGATCACGCCCAGGTCGAACAGCGCGGGGGCATACTTCGGCTGGCGGTCCAGGATCCGGTTCAGGCCGGCGATGGCTTGGCGGTGTTCGCCGGCCTGGGCTTCCACCAGTGCCAACGCGGTAGGGATGCGCGACGACGTCGGCGCGCGGTTCGCAGCCTCGGCCAATACCCGCTGCGCCTCGGGCCAGGCCTGCCGGGCGGCGTAGATTTGCCCCAGGAATTCCAGCGCTTCCGGTCGGTTGGGCTCGCGGGCGGCGACGTCGGTCAGCAGGGCCATGGCGCGCGCGGTGTTGCCGCCTTCATACTGAATGATGGCGAGGTTGTACAACGGCGCCGCGTAGGCAAAGTTCAGCCGGCGGCTGTTCTCAAAGGCCTTGACCGCATCGGGTAACTGTTTCAGGTGCCAGGCCGCGCAACCCAGATAATTGGCCGCCACGGCATTGACCTCGCTGCCGGGCCGGCGGTCGATGGATTTCTCCAGCAGCGCTTTGGCGCGGACCCAGTTGCCGCGCTCGTATTCCACCACGCCAGCCTTGAATTCCCGATCGCCGGGAGGGCCGCCGCACCCGGCGGCCCCCCACAACGCCACCCCCCCCAGCACCCGCGCCATCCATCTGCCCATGAGTCCCTCAAAAATGAACACGCGGCATGATAACCCAGGGCGCCGGGCATCGCACGAAAAAAGACGCGGCGGAAAAAAATCGCGGAAACGTTCCGGGCCGCGCCGTCACGGCTGCGCCGGGCCGCCCTGGAACCGGAGCAGAACCTCGTTGCGTCGCAGGAACCCGGGCGTCCAGGGCGGATCGTAGAAGGCGTAGAGCGGCGCGCCCAGCGGCGCATAACCCCGGGCGGCCATCCAGCGGACCAAGGCCTCACTTTCCCGGGCCTGCGCCGCGGTGTCGCGAGCGCCGCTGAAGCGCCGCACGGCGTAGCGCGTCGCCTCCACGCGGCGCAGCGTCACGTTGGTTCCGGCGGGCTGCGGCAGGTCCCCCAGCGCATATTTACCGGGCATAATGAAAGCCATGAACGCGTTGGTATCCGCCGCGCTGCTGTCGGCGTTGGCCGCCACCAGCACGGGCGTGGTCATGGGCAGTTTTTTGCGCCCCTCGTTGGCGCCGGTGATGTAATGGAACAGGTTCATGAAGCCGCCGTTCTGGCTGCGACCGCCGGCTCCGACCATTGAGGTTTGGGCTACGATCAGTGCCGGATAATCGCGCACTTCCACCGCGCCGGCGGACAACACCACCCGGTAGGCGGGGCTTTCGTAGCCCTTGCGCGACGTCGCGCAGCCGGCGACCACCGCCAACGCGACAACCACCCCGCCCAACAGCAGCAACAGAACGATCTTCATGAGCTACCCATAACGCCGGCAGGGCGGAAAGTCAACCGGGCGGCAACGCGGCATTCAAACTGCCCATGCGGTAGCCGGCGAGGTCGAGGGCGACATGGCGCAGACCGGCGGCGCGCAGCAGGTCCAGAATTTTTTTGCGCCGCCGGAGCACGCGGCCCAGTTCGGCGGGGGCCAGTTCAATGCGGCCGACGTCGCCGTGCAGGCGGACGCGGAGCTGCTGGAAACCCAGCGCGCGCAGTGCCTGCTCGGCGCGCTCGACCGTCGCCAGCCCGCGCGGCGTGAGCGGCGTGCCGCAGGGGAAGCGCGAGGCGAGGCAAGCCATCGCCGGTTTCTCAGCCGTCGGCAGACCGATCTGGCGCGAAGCGGCGCGGATGTCGGCCTTGGTGAAACCGAATTGCTTGAGCGGGCTGTGAACACCGAGTTCCTGTGTGGCGCGGCTGCCGGGCCGGTAATCGCCGAGGTCGTCCACATTGGAGCCGTCGCAGATGGAGGCGATGCCGGCGGCCTGCGCGACTTCGCGGATGCGGGTGAAATCAATTTTCTTGCAGTGATAGCAGCGATCCGGGGGGTTGGCGGCGATCTGCTGCTCGGCGAGCACGTTGATGCGCTCGATGCGGTGGCGGATGCCGATCTGCCGCGCCAGCGCACGCGCCGCGCGCAGCTCGGCGCGCGCCAGCAGCGGCGTGTCAATCGTCACAGCGAGCGCTTTTTTGCCGAGCGCCAATTGCGCCATGGCCACGAGGAAGGTGCTATCCACGCCACCGCTGAACCCGATGGCCACGCCGCCCTGCACGCGCAGCCAGTCCATCAAGGCCAGAACTTTTTTACCGACCGCGCCGCGCCAGACGATGTTCTTGGTCTTCATTTCCAGATTATCCTCAGGGAGCACAGCGGAGTAGGCGGACGGGGCTTTCCAAGGATGGAAAAGGCAGTGGGTCAAGTCTTCCAAGGCTTAGAAAACCGGACATAAATCCGGTGGGCGGGGCTTCCAGCCCCGCGTTTGGAAGCAGACGTTTGACCGCGCGGGGCTGGAAGCCCCGCCCACCGGAGCCAGAAAAATCTTTCCAAACCTTCTCCGGTCTCCCGTTATCTGTTTTTTGCGTTTTCGTAGTTTGCTTCCCATCTTCATCTGTGTGATCGGTGTAATCTGTGGAGAAAACTCTTTCTTTTTCTGCCTCGGTGTCCTCCGGCTTCCTCCGTGTACTCTGTGGTGAAATCTTTTACGTGGCCTTTCCGATCCAGCCGCCGCCAAGGACTTCGTCGCCGGCGTAGAAGACGGCCGCCTGGCCGGGGGTGACGGCGAATTGCGGCTCGGCGAAGTCCGCGCGCCAGTCGCCGTCGGGCTCCGGGTGCAGCGTGGCCGGCACGCCGGCGTGGCGGTAGCGCAGGCGGACGGCGCAGACCGTGCCGGCGACCGGCGGCGCGCCGCTGATCCAACGCGCCTCCGTGACACGGCAACCCTCGCTCAGCACGTCCGCACGGCGGCCGAGGACGACCGTGTTGGTATCCGGCCGCAACTCCTGCACATACAGGCGGTCGGCGGCGGCGACGCCGAGACCGGCGCGCTGGCCGATGGTGTAATGGATGATGCCGCGGTGCTGGCCGAGCACCCGGCCCGCGGTGTCCACGATGGGACCCGGCTGGCGGTCGGCGGCCGGGAACAGCGGCGCGTAGTCTTGGCTCTCGATGAAATCCTGACTCTCCTCGCGGTCGGCGATGTCGCCGTAACCGGCGTTGCGCGCCAACTGCAGCACGTCGGTCTTGTGCAGCCCGCCGAGCGGGAAGCGCGTCTGGCGGAGCTGGTCCTGCGTCAGGCGCGCGAGAAAATAGGCCTGGTCTTTTCCCGAATCCACGCCGCGCAGCAAGCGGAACAGGCCGCTGTGTTCGTCGCGCACCACGCGGGCATAGTGGCCCGTGGCGAAGGCGTCGAACGCGACGCCCAGCTCCCGCGCCCGGTCGAGCAGGTAGCCGAACTTCAGCCGCTGATTGCAGACCACGCAGGGGTTGGGCGTGCGCCCGCAACGGTATTCCTGCCGGAAATAATCCAGCACACAGCGGTTGTATTCGCCAGCCAGCGGCACGGTGAGATGACGGATGCCGAGGCGCTCCGCGACAGCGCGGGCGGTTTCCAAGTCGCGCGCTTCGCCGGGACCGTAGCAGCCGGAGCGGCCCTCATCCGGCAGGGGCACGGAGCCGTCCCAGATCTGCATGGTCAGACCGATGACCGTGTGGCCCTGCTGTTGCAGCAGCCACGCGGCCATGGTGGAGTCCACCCCGCCGCTCATTCCGACGGCTATGGTGAGTGGTGCATTCATGTGCTCCACAGATTATACAGCATGGCGTTGCGTTCAAAGGCCTTCAAATAACACCGTCGAGAGGTACCGCTCGCCGGCGTCGGGCAGGATGACGACGATGGTCCGGCCGGCGAATTCCGGCAACTGCGCCAGCCGCACCGCGGCGACAGCCGCCGCGCCGCAGGAGATGCCGACCAACAGCCCTTCCTCGCGCATCAGCCGCCGCGCCATGGCGATGGCGGCGGCGCTTTCCACCTGCTCCACGCGGTCCACCAGCGTCAAGTCCAGCGTGTCGGGGATGAAGCCGGCGCCAATGCCCTGGATCTTGTGCGGACCGGGCTTCAGTTCCTGGCCGGCGAGCTTCTGGGAGATGACCGGGCTTTCCTGCGGCTCCACGGCGACGGACAGCAGTTTGGCTTTTTTCGCCTTCTTGATAAAGCGCGAGATCCCGGTGATAGTACCGCCGGTGCCGACGCCGCAGACCAGCACGTCCACGCGGCCGTCGGTATCGTTCCAGATTTCCGGTCCGGTGGTTTTTTCGTGGATCGCCGGGTTGGCCGGATTCTTGAACTGCTGCGGCAGGAACCAGCGCTGCGGATCGGAGGCGGCCAGGGCCTCCGCGCGCTGGATGGCGCCTTTCATGCCTTCCGCGCCGGGCGTCAGCACGACCTGCGCGCCCAGCGCCGCGAGCACGCGCCGGCGCTCGAGGCTCATGGTCTCCGGCATGGTCAGCGTCAACTGGTAGCCGCGCGCGGCGGCCACATAGGCCAGCGCAATGCCGGTGTTGCCGCTGGTCGGCTCGACGATTTCGACGCCGGGTTTCAGCACGCCGCGCTGCTCGGCGTCCCAGATCATGGACGCGCCGATGCGGCATTTGACCGAGTACGCCGGATTGCGGCCCTCGATTTTGGCCAGCACGGTCGCCCGGGCGCCTTGCGTCACGTGGTTCAATTTCACCAGCGGCGTATGGCCGATGGACTGCGAGTTATCGCTGTATATTTTGCTCATGCGGGCTGCTCCTTATTTAAAGCCGTTGTCGGTGCGTGGCCGACGGGGATCGCGCGCCGTTTCCACAGCAGGTAAATCGCGGGATACACCAGTAATTCCATGATGAAGGACGTGAACAGGCCGCCGACCATCGGCGCCGCCACGCGCTTCATCAGATCCGCGCCCGTGCCGACGCTCCACATGATCGGCATCAGACCCATCGAGGCGGCGGCGACAGTCATCATCTTGGGCCGGATGCGCTTCACGGCCCCGTGGATGATCGCCTCGTGGAGGTCCGCGAGATTGTTCAGGCGGCCGGTCCGCTTGGCCGCGTCGTAGGACAGGTCGAGGAACAGCAGCATGAAGACGCCGGTCTCGGCGTCGAGCCCCATCAGCGCGATCATGCCGACCCAGACGGCGATGGACACGTTGTAGCCCAGCAGCCAGAGCAGCCAGACCGCGCCGACGACGGAAAACGGCACGGCCAGCATGACCACCAGGGCCTTGAAGACGGATTTGGTGTTCATGTAGAGCAGCAGGAAGATCAGCAGGATGGTGATCGGGATGACGACCTTGAGGCGCTCGCGGACGCGCAGCATGTTTTCGTACTGGCCGCTCCAGGCGATCGAATAACCCTCCGGCGTTTTCACCTGGCTGGCGACAACGCGCTTGGCTTCCTCGACATAGCCGCCGATGTCGCGACCGGCGATGCCCACGTACACGTAACCCGCCAGCATGCCGTTCTCGTCGCGGATCATCGCCGGCCCGTTGACCAGGCTGATGTCGGCCACCTCGGCCAGAGGTACCTGGATGACGCCAGCGCCGCCCGGGCGGCGCGCGGTGACCAGGACGCGCTGGAGCTGGTCCAGGTCGGCCCGCAGGTCGCGCGGATAGCGCAGGTTGATGGCGTAGCGCTCGCGGCCCTCGATGGTGGTGGCGATATTCTCCCCGCCGATGGCGGTCATGATGACGCCCTGCAGGTCGTCGAGGGTCAGACCATAGCGGGCCAACGCCGCGCGTTTCGGTGCGATGTCCACGAAGAAACCGCCCGAGGCACGTTCCGCGAAGACGCTGCGTGTGCCCGGCACGCGGCGCAGAATGGATTCGAGCTGACCGCCGAGGCGCTGGATTTCGTCGAGGTTGGCGCCGAAGATCTTGATGCCGACGGGCGTGCGCACGCCGGTGGTGAGCATATCGATGCGGCCCTGGATGGGCATGGTCCAGGCGTTGACGCTGCCGGGGATCTGCAGGGCCTTGTCCATCTCGCCGGTCAGGTCCTCCCATGAGATGTGCTCCGGCCAGACGTGACCGAGTACGAAGCGGAACGGTCTCGGCCAGTTGGAGAAGAAGCGCGGCTTGGCCCGCCACTCGGCAGTCGGCTTGAGCACTACCGTTGTCTCCATCATCGAGAACGGCGCGGGATCGGTGGAACTGTCGATGCGGCCGGCCTTGCCGAACACGGACACCACCTCGGGGAAGGCGCGGATGATCCGATCCTGCGTCTGCATCAGCCGCTGGGCCTCGGTGACGGAGATGCCGGGCAACGTCGTGGGCATGTAGAGGATCGTGCCTTCGTTCAGCGGCGGCATGAACTCGCTGCCCAGCCGCAGGTACACCGGCACGGCGCTGGCCATCACCGCCACGGCCAGCACGATGACGGTCTTCGGGTGGCGCAACACCCAGCGGCAGGGCCGCTCGTACAGCCAGAACAGCACGCGGCTGATGGGGTGTTGCTCTTCCTTGTAATACTTGCCGACGCACACCGCGGTGAACAGTTGCGCCAGCCAGCGGGGCCGGAACTTGAACGGGTCCATCCGCGCGAACAGCATGCGCACGGCGGGGTCGAGCGTCACCGCCAGCAGCGCCGCCAGTCCGATGGCCAGCGTCTTGGTGTAGGCCAGCGGCTTGAACAGCCGGCCTTCCTGGTCCACCAGGGTGAAGACCGGCAGGAACGCCACAGCGATGACCAGCAGCGAGAAGAAGACCGACGGGCCGACCTCCAGCAGCGCCGCCAGGCGCACCTGATGGAAATCGCCCTGGCGTCCGCCCTCCTGCCACAGCTCCAGTTTCTTGTAGGCGTTCTCCACCTCGACGATGGCGCCGTCCACCAGCACGCCGATGGAAATGGCAATGCCCGCCAGGCTCATGATGTTCGAGGAAATTCCCAGGAAGTACATCGGAATGAAGCAGAGCACGACGGAGATGGGGATCGTGATGATCGGCACGATGGCCGACGGGAGGTGCCAGAGGAAAAAGAGGATCACCAGGCTGACGATCAGGATCTCCATCAGCAACTCGTCCTTCAAGTTGGCGATGGACTGCTGGATCAGCTCCGACCGATCATACATGCTGACGATCTCGACGCCCTTCGGCAGCGACGGCTTGAGCTCCGCCAGCCTGGCCTTGACGCGCTGGATCACGTTGAGCGCGTTTTCGCCATGGCGCATGACCACCACGCCGCCGACCGCTTCGCCGCGGCCGTCCAGGTCGGCCACACCCCGCCGGATCTGCGGGCCGGTTTCGATCGTGGCCACGTCGGCCAGCGTGACGGGCGTGCCGTTCGCGCCGGTCTTGACGACCACCTGTCCCAGAGCGGCGGTGTCCTGAATGTAGCCGCGCCCCCGGACCATGTATTCGCGGCCGCTCCACTCGATCAGCCGGCCGCCGACTTCGTTGTTGCTCCGGCGGATCGCCTCCGCGAGTTCCATGACCGACAGGCCGTAGTTCTGGAGCCGGTTCGGATCGATGGTCACCTGGTACTGCTTCTGGAAGCCGCCGATGCCCGCGACTTCCGCCACGCCCGGCACGCTCTGCAACGCATAGCGCAAGTTCCAGTCTTGAAAGCTGCGCAATTCGGCCAGATTGTGCTGGCCGCTCTTGTCCACCAGCGCATACTCGAACACCCAACCCACCCCGGTGGCATCCGGGCCGAGCTCCGGATTGACACCCGGTGGCAGACCGCCCCGGATCTTGGAAAGGTATTCGACGACACGGCTGCGCGCCCAGTAGATGTCCGTACCATCCTGGAAGATCACGTACACGTAGGAGAACCCGAAATCGCTGAACCCGCGGATGGCCTTGACCTTCGGTGCACCCAGCAGGGCCGTGATAATCGGGTAGGTGACCTGGTCCTCCATGATATCCGGACTGCGATCCCACTTGGTGTACACGATGACCTGGGTGTCGCTCAGGTCCGGGATCGCGTCCAGCCGGATGTTTTTCAGCGCGACCACGGCATAGGCCACCGCCGCGGCGACGAGGCTGATGACCAGGACGCGGTTGTGCGCACTGAACTCGATCAGCCGCTGCGCGATCGACGACTTAAGCTGAGGCGGCGAATCGGCGAGACGGCGAATCGGCGAGACGGAATCCGCGTTGGGCAGATCAGCGTTCATCGAGTCGTACTTTCGGCTTGATCAGCCATTTTTCAGGCTGTTCGATCATTTTGGCATTCTGATACACGTCCAAGTCACGAAATGTTCTAACGGTACTCATCGTTCCCGCTCCCGCCATTGTCGCTTCGCCGATTCTCCGACTCGCCCTCTCGCCGTTTCAATGCTGATGCCCGCTCACTTCGTCACATGTTCCAACGCCGCCCGCATGGAAGACTCCGAGTCCACGAGGAAGTTGGCGGAGGTGACCACCCGGTCGCCCGCCTGCAGGCCCGCCAGGACTTCGTAACTGTCCTCGTTCGCCACGCCGAGCTTGATCTCGACGGGGATCAACTGGTCGCCGGCGCCGGCGCGAAAGACATAGTTGTGTTCGCCCGTGCGCAGCACGGCCGACGTGGGCACCAGGAGCCGTTCGCCCAACGCATAGGACAGCCGCGCGTTGGCATACATCTCGGGCTTCAACAATAGATCCGGGTTGGGGATCGTCATGCGAGCTTTCATCGTCCGCGTATCCGGGTCGAGCGTCGGCGACACAAAGAACACCTCGCCCTTGAACGTCTTGTCCAGCCAGTACGGCAGCGCCAGTTCCACCGGCATGCCGACTTTCACATAGGATAAATCGGACTCGTAAATATCGGCGTCGCCCCAGACGTTGGACAAATCATTGATGCTCATCAAGACTTCGCCCGGCATGACTTTGTGTCCCGCCGCGATCTCGCGCTGCACCACCCAGCCGGAGGCGGGCGAATACAGGGTGAGCACCTTCTCCACCTCGCCGGTTTTTTCCAGGCGCTCAATCTGCGCGGCGCTGACGTCCCACAACTCCAGGCGCTGCCGAGCCGCCCGGACCAGCGCATCCCCGGCCGCATTCGTCTGGGCCGGGCCGGGCGCGCTGGCGGCCAGCAGCTTGCTCCGGGTCTGCAGGGCAATGAGATACTCCTGCTCGGCGGCCACCAGGTCCGGACTATAGATGGTCATCAACGGATCGCCCTTTTTCACTTCCTGGCCCGTAATGGCAACAAACAGTTTGTCCACGTACCCTTCAATTTTCACGGTCACATGGTAGAGACGCGTCTCATCCGACACGATCCGCGCCGAGGTACGGATCACGCGGGTCAGGTTGCGTTTTTCCACCGTGCCGATGGTGAGGCCCATCCGTTCACGGACGGCCGGCGTGATCGAGACCGTCGCCAAACCGGCCGGGGTCGGCGCAGTCTCTCCGGCGGGTTTGTCCGGCTCGAAGGGCACAAGCTTCATGCCGCAAATCGGGCAGTCGCCCGGCTGGTCGGACGTCACGCTCGGGTGCATGGGACAGTGGTAGTGCATGGTCCGGGCCGCCGACCGATGGGCCGCACCGCCGCAGCCGGTGAGCAGTGGAGCGGCCAGGCCGACGGTTAGCCCGAGGGCGGCGATCAGGAGCAACACGTGCGTTTTCATGGGCTCTTTTCTCCGGTTTCCAACGCCGGTTTCAAATCCGTACCGACCGCGCGCTCCAGCCGCGCCCCTTGCATGCCGAGGTTGCCTGCGGCCATCGCGGCCATGACGCGCGCGTTGAGCAGGAAACGCTCGCTTTCCAACAGATCGAGAAAATCGACCTTGCCCGTGCGATAGCCCGCCTCGCTGGCGGTGAACCGCGCTTCGGCCTGCGGTATCAGCGTGCGCTGATACAGATCCAAGGTACGGCGCGCCGTCAGCAACTTGAACCGGGCGTCTTGCACCTCGAAGGCCGTCTGTCGCCGCGTCGCCTCGAGCGCGGCCCGGCTGGCGGCCACCAGGTTGTCCGCCTCGCGCACGCCCGCGCGGTATTTGCGCTGCCAGATGGGCAAATCGATACCGACGGTGAACATCACCATGTCCGGACTCTCGCCGAAATTGCGATACTCGACGCCCAGCCGGTAGTCGGTGAAGAACTCCTTCTTCATCAGTTCGCGTTCGGCCTGTTGGCGCTCGAGCTGCGCCTGTGCGCCTTTGATTTCCGGCCGGTTGGTTTCCGCCAGGGCAAACAACGTGCCGGCCTCGGCCTCGGCCGCGGCGACCGGCGGGGCGGCCGCCAGGCCCAGCGGGGCGTCGGCGCGGCGGTTGAGCAACTGGTTCAGCTTCGCCTTGAGCGTGGTTTCCTGCTGCTCCAGTTCCAGCCGTTTCTGCTGCAGCATCGTGATTTCCGCCTGGGCCTTCAACACGTCCTGCTCCGTCCGCTGCCCGGTGGCGAACCGGGTTTCGGCGATCTGTTCCATGTGCTGGAGGACGTCCTCCTCGGCCCGGGTGATAACGCGGGCCCGCTGCACGGCGTACAGGTCGAAATAATTTTCCTTCACCATCATGATCACGTCGCGCTCCAGCGCCTCGACCTCGCGCTGCAGGGCCTCCGCCTCCTTGGCCGCCGCCCGGCCACGCAGGCCCCGCTTGCCAAACCACGGGAACTCCTGTTCCACCATGAAACGCTTTTCGTTGGTGTCGGGCCAGTTCCCGCGGTCGGCCAGGTCCATGCCGCCATATTTGAACATCGGGTTGGGCAGCGCCTGCTGCTGGGCCACCCGTTCCTGAAGCGCGGCCCGCCGGTAACGCGAACTCTGCACCGCGGGGTTCACGCGCACGGCCTCCGCCACCATCGCGTCCAACGTGAGGTTGGTTGCAGGGGCTTGCCCCCAGGCCAAAGGACCGCACGCCCAAGTCAACAAGCCCAGCCAGACACTCATCCATCTCATATCTCGTAGTCCCGGGGTATGCTGTATACCTTGAGCGCGACGACGTCCGCCGGCGTGACGATGCCGACCGGCGCGCCCGCGCGGGTGACGATGACGGCCGTCGCGCCGGCCTGCAGCAGTTGATACAAATCCTCCACCGCGGCCTCTTCCTCCAAGCTCGGCAGGGGCGGCTGCAGGTAATTGTAGACCTCGCCCCACAGGCAGTGCGCGGCTTCCAGCAGGCGGTGCATCAGGGTGCGCTCGTCGAGGCTGCCGATCATCCGGTCGCCCTCCAGCACCGGCAGTTGCGACACCCCGTAGACTTGCATCAGGTTGATCGCCTGGTGGATGCTGTCGTGCACCTGCACGGCGATCAACCGCGACGGCCGGAGATGATGACGGTTGATCTCCCGCATCTCCCGGACCGTCAATTTATTTCGCGGGCGATCGTTCATTCGCCCCCCCTCCCGCGCGGGTGCGCGGTTACGCCACGGCCTTTTTCAGCGCCTGGTCAATATCCGCCTGGATGTCTTCCACGTCTTCGAGTCCCACCGACAGCCGGATATAGTCCGGGGTGACGCCGGTGGCCGCCTGCTCCTCGGGCGTCAATTGCTGGTGCGTCGTCGAGGCCGGATGGATCACCAGGCTCTTCGCGTCGCCGATGTTGGCCACGTGGGACAGCAACTGAACCGCATTGATGAACTTCTTGCCGGCCTCCAGTCCGCCGTGGATGCCAAAGCCGACGAGACCGCCGAAGCCGCGCTTGAGATATTTCGCCGCGATCTTGTGGTCGGGGTGATCCTCGAGACCGGGATAGACGACCCACTTGACGAGCGGGTGTTGCTTGAGCCAGCGGGCCACCGCGAGCGCGTTCTCGGAATGGCGCGCCTGCCGCAGCGGCAGCGTCTCGAGACCCAGCAGGAACTCGCGGGCATTGAACGGGCTCAACGCCGCGCCCAAGTCGCGCAGCAGCGTGACGCGGATCTTGATGATGAACGCCATGTTGCCCATCCCCGGCACGTTCGAGAACGCGTCCCAATAGACCAGTCCGTGGTAGCTGGGATCCGGCTCGGTGAACTCCGGGAACTTGCCGTTGTTCCACTTGAACTTGCCGGAGTCCACGATCACGCCGCCGATGCTCGTGCCGTGCCCGCCGATGTATTTCGTGGCCGAATTAGCCAGGATGTCCACGCCGTAGTCCATCGGCCGGACCAACCCGATGCCGACGGTGTTGTCCACCACCAGCGGGATGCCGGCGTCGTGGGCGATCCTGGCGAGCGCTTCGAAATCCGGCACATCGAGCTTCGGATTACCGATGGTCTCGGCGTAGATCGCGCGCGTCTGCGGCGTGAGCGCGGCCTTGAACGCCGCCGGGCTGCGCGAGTCCACAAACCTGACCGTGCGGCCGAGCCTCGGAAACGTGTAATGCAACAACTGGTAGGTGCCGCCGTACAGGTTGTTGGCCGCGACGATCTCGTCGCCGAGCCGCGTGATGGCGAGCAGCGCGTAGCTGATCGCCGCCTGGCCGGACGCCACGCCCAGCGCGCCGGTGCCGCCCTCGAGGGCCGCGATACGCTGCTCGAAGACGTCGGTCGTCGGATTCATCAGGCGCGTATAGATGTTGCCGAATTCCTTCAGCGCGAACAGGTTGGCGGCATGCTCGGTGCTCTTGAACACGTAGGAGGTGGTCTGATAGAGCGGCACGGCGCGCGCGCCGGTGGTCGGGTCGGCTTTCTGGCCGGCGTGTACGGCCAGCGTGTCCAGTTTTTGGGTTGCCATGATGCGGGTTCCTTTCTTGTTGGTTTGCGGATCGGTCAAATCACATAGCTCAGCGCGCCGGCGTGCGCCGCGTGGAGGTCCAGGATGGCCCGCAGCCGCAGCGACTGCAATTTCTGGCGCAACGCGGTCTCGACTTCGCGCCAGGCGAAGCCCGCCGGACCCTGGCCGAGTTCGGCGGCGGGCACGAGCTGGCAGGGGCCCTCCAGCGCTTCGACGATCTCCAGCATGGTGATGTTTTCGGGCACCCGCGCCAGCCGGTAGCCGCCATGCGCGCCGCGTTCGGCCTGGAGCAGCTTGGCCGCCGCCAGCAGCCGCGCCACATGCCAGAGATATTTTTCCGAAACCTTCAACTGCCGGGCCAGGTCGCCCAACGTCACGGTCTGCGCGCTGGCCTGCCGCGCCAGTTCGATCATCAGACGCAAGCCGTACCGGCCCTTGGTGGTCACCGCCAGCCCGCTGCCCGACTTGGGGCCGACACCCGGTGTCTTCGGCCGCACGTCAGCCGCCATCATCGCCAATCCCCCTCTTCTTCGCAGGCGTCGCATATCAATACACCATAATTGCCATAGACATTGTGTAGTATATGCGGCCGGCGAAACTTGTCAAGCGCAGTGAGACATATTTTTTGCGGCCGGCCGGCGGCGGCGATTTGCGAACGGGGGCGTCAGAATTGATTGTAGAATTGGTTTGACCTTGCAGGCCATGTGGCTGAAGATACCGACTGAGTCATGTGTCATACAGGACGGCAGGATTTAGATACCATCGTGGACTTGGTGCCGGCCGGCACCAAGGTGCTGGACCTCGGCTGTGGTGACGGGGCCCTGCTGGCGCGCCTGGTGGCCGAGCAACACGCCACTGCCCGCGGCGTGGAAATCAGCGAGGAAAACGTGCGCGCCTGCATTGCGCGCGGACTGTCCGTGCGCCACGGCAACATCGAGGAGGGGTTGGCGGACTATTCGGACGGCTCGTTTGACGTGGTGATCCTCAGCCAGACGCTGGCTTATCTGAACAATCCCGTGCCCGTGACGAACGAGATGCTGCGCGTCGGCCGGCACGCGGTGATCACCTTCGACAACGCCGGCTTTTGGCGCGCGCGGTGGCGGGCGCTGTGCGGCGGCGGGGCGGGTTCCACGCTGGCTTCCGGCGAGCCGCGCGTGCGCAGCATCACCTTGGAGCAGTTTGGCGCCTTTGCCCGGCAACAGGGCGCGCGGATCAAGCAATGCGTGTTCCTCGGCCGCCGGGGACCCGTCAGGTGGTGGCCCGCCTGGCGCGCGCGCATGGCCGTTTTTGTATTGACACGTAGCGGAGAGGAGCAAAAGGCATGAAACTCATTCGTTGGTTGACCATGGTGTGTTTGGGCGGCGCCATCTTCACGATGCTGCAACTGCCGGATCCGCTGTCCGAGCGGCCGGAGACGGCCTATGTGCGCCTGCCGGACTACGACTTCCCCGCCGCCGCCGCCGCCGCCTGGAACGCAGGCCGCCGGAGCACCGCCCTCCTGCTGCTGGACCATAGCCTCGAACAGCCGGCGGCCAGCCAGGCCGACGCCCGGCGGCAGCGCGACGGCTACCTGGAGGCGCTCCGGAAGGACACCACGCCGCTCGGGCGCCTGCAGGCGCTGGGGCTGGGCCAGGTGCCCGGCGGTGTCAATTGGTTCGAAAGTCTGGCGGGCAATTCCGTCGCCGACTTCTTCGTGTACGGCGGCGGGGTGGTCGCGACAGGGCCGGCGGCCGAGCAGGATGTGCTGCTCAAGCTGGTGCGCGAGACCCGGCCGGTCGCCGAGTTTTTCCCGACCGCGGGACCGGCGTTGCAGTTGATCGCCACGGCGCATCAGACCGGCGCCCTGCACGACCAACTGGCGCAGCAACTGGCCCTGGCGCTGCAATTCGCCCACGCCTCCAACAACAATGCCCAGGCGCTGCCGGCCGTGCAGGAATCCGTCATGCCAGTCTATCAACTGGCGCGGCAATGCAAGACGTGGGCGGAATTCGCCCTCCTGCTGCACAGCGCCGAAAGCGTGGACCAGGTCAAGATCCTGACGCGGATGGCCTCGGCGGCGCCGCGCAGCGCCCGCAAACTGGCGCAGTTGCTGGCGGTCTCCGATGCCCAGATGCTGGATCTGGACGCCCGCTGCATCGCTTTCGTCATGCAACAGGGTTCGAAGGGCCTGGACGGCCTGTACGCCGCCCTGCGCAAGGGACCGGCCGGCCTGCTGCTGGTGATCGGCCACCCCACGCTGCCGGCGGCGGCGCTGAACAAGGCGCGCCCCCCCGCGCCGCCGCTGATCGGCGCTGCGGGCAGCCGCTGGTGGCAGGAGCAGATGGCGCCGTGGGGCGTCGTGGCGGTGTGGGGCAAATACCTGGCCGTGACCATCCTGTGTGGCGCGATCCTGGCCCTGTTGATTCCGTGGCGGTTGTTCCAGGATAAGTTCGTCAACGTGACGCCGCTGGCCAACGCGCCCGCGGAGCGGGTGCGCGGCATCTACTGGCTCGGCATTACGTTGTCCGCCGTGGCCCTCGGCCTGCTCCTGGTGCTGCCGGCGATCGCGCCCACGTCCAGTCCCGCCGGCGACACCGTGGAGACCGGCGGGGCGGGCGCCGGGACGGTCGGCGCGGCCGCCGCCGGCTTCCGGGAACAGAATCAGACGGCTTCGCTGCTCATCCTGCTGGCGGTGATCCTGATCGTCCAGGGCACCTGCTGGTGGCTCGCGCGGCGCAAGCTTCGCGAAATCGAACTGAACCCCAGCGCCAATACCGCGCTCAAGCTCAAGCGGCTGGAGAACCTGGACATCTTTTTCGACCTGCCGCTTTACTGCGGCTTGGCGTTGACGATTCTGGCGTTCATCCTGATCTCCACCTTCGGCGCGGGCGTCAGTCGCTTCCTCGCCTATTCCGCCACGTTCGTCGGCATCGTGTTCTCCGTGATCCTGCGGGTGGGGAACCTCTATCCGCTGCGGGAGAAACTGCTCAACCGGAAAGGATCCGCGGCGCCATGAGACCGGCCCTGCTTGTCATCATCATGGATTTCCTGGTTTCGTCGCTCCTGCTGTTCATCAGCGGGCCGGGCGCGGAGCCGGCAGCGGACGCGCGGCGCGCCGCAGCGCCGGCGGGGGCGGCCGCGGAATTTTCGCCCGCGGCCGTGGGCGACATGGAGCAGCAGTGGCTGCGCGAATACCAGCAGCAGTACGCCGAGACGCGCCTCACCACACAGGCCAGCCAGTTGGAGCAGCGCCAGGCGGACATCGCGCAGTTGACGGGGAACATCGGCGACTTGCAGGCGCAGCGCGCCCGGCAGGAGTCGGCCTTGCGCGCGACCCAGGACCAGGCCCGCACCCTCGCCCAGGACAAAGCCACGCTGACGGGGGAAAAAGAGACGCTCCTCAGCCGCACGGCGCAACTCACCGCCGCCCAGGCCGAGGTGGAACGCCTGCTCCGGGAAAGTAAAGCCCAGCAACAGGAGCTGACCAACCAGACGCAGCAATTGCGCGCCCGTCTGGCCCAGCAGACGGAAACCATCCGCCAGCAGACCGAAACGCTCGCCAGCCAGCAGCGGACCATTCAGCAGGAAATCAGCGCGCTGGCGCGGGATCAGACGCGGATTGCCAGTGGCACCGAGGCGCTCCTCCGCGGCCAGGAGCAGATGCAGGCGGCGCTCACCAATTTCCAGGCCCTGGTTGCCCGCCTGCCCGCCGACTTGCAGGTCAACGCGCAACGTGTCGCGGCGCAACAGCAGCAGCTCGAATCCGCCGTCACCGGCCTCGTCGCCATGACGCGCAACTATAATCCCGAACTCAACGCCGCCGAGCAGCAGCAGATCCGCGAGCAGCTGGACAGCCTGGCCGCTCTCAACCGCGACCTCGGCCGGCGGATGAACGAGATCGCCGCCGCCGGCGCCGGCAACGCGCAAATCGGCGAAGATCTCCGCGCCGTCCGCCGCCAGCAAACAGCCCTGCAGGAGGGACTGGGCGGCTTCGCCGTCAAGCTCGGCGAATTCGAAGCCAAGCAAATCGGGCCGTACGCCAAGTTCCGCGACGCCCGCGTCCTGCTGCGCGTCGGGCTCACCGCGCAGCGGATCGGCGGTGTCGATGCCCCCGGCCCGGCGCCGGATTCCTTCACCGCCGCCGTCCATGCGCCGCTGCTGTTCACCGCCGGGCGGTACTGGATCGCCGTCAACGTCGCCGATCTCGGCATCACCTGGCGCGGGCTGGAGCCCGACCTGGCGGACCTGACCTGCACCCTGATGGTGCCGGGCAGCCTCGCGCCCATCGGCCTGCGCGGACCCGTGCGCCTGCTGGTCGCCGAGCCGCACCTGGCGCTGTTCGATCTGCGGCAGGAACCCGCGCTCGCGGCGCTCCTGGCCGACCGCAGCCGCGTCAAGCCCGCCGTGCTGATCGGCCGCACCGGGCTCGAAAAGCGCGGCGCCCGCGATCTGTATCTCTTCAAACGTTCCGCCGAGGGCCAGGGGTTCGCCGTCGAGGTGTCGCCCGATCTCGACCGGCCCGGCTACCTCATCATCCGCCGCGCCTTGAACCGCTGGATGAACTTCCTGGCCACGCACCTGCTCAGCAACGCCGGCACCCGCGCCGAGGCCGGCGACTTCCTTGTCACCGCCGAAGGCGAGGTTGTCGGCGTCATGGTGAACGACCTGCGCGGCTATGTGCTGGCTGACGGCGACCTGCTGAACGCCGGGGCGCCCGTGGAGATCACCGGTCCCGCGCCCTTCGCCCGCGACGCCCTGCAGGTCCGCCAGACGCTGAAGTGAAACTGGAGGATTAACCATGAGTAGAACATGCGCTGGATGGATGACGGTGGTTCTCGGCACGCTGCTGGCCAGCAGCCTGACGCTGGCGGCCGCGCCGGAAGAAGGGGTTATGACCGCGGCCAAGCGCGCCAAGGCCGCCAAGGTGGACGGCGTGGCAGATAAGGACGAATATCCCGCGCCATCGGTGAGTTTGAAGCAAACACCTGACCGCGAAGCGATCTCGGGCGCTCCGGCCAGCGCCCGTTTGTTCCACGACGGCCAGACGCTGTTTGTTACCATCACCGTACCGCTTGAGGACGCCGGCAAGCTGTCGAAAGGTGAGTCGTGGTCCTCGGATGACGCCGCGGAAGTGTGCCTGCGCGACGCGTCCACCACGCAGCCCGGCCCCACCTTCATTATCCACGGCTTCGCCACGGGGAAGCATGAATGCACCACGGACGCTGGCGCGCCGGACGCTCAAACCGCGAAACTCGAGAAGGCCGTCAAGTTCGCCGCCAAGGTGGAGAAAAAGTCCTGGACCGGCGAGTGGGCCATCCCCTTCGAAGCCTTGGGCCTGCGCTACAAGCCCGGCCTGAAGCTGGATTTCAATTTGGGGGTCTGGCGCAGCGAAAGCGGGGAGTGGATCATCTGGCGCGGCGCGCTGGGCTCAACATACAACCTCGACAACGGCGGCAAGCTGACGCTGGAATGACCGGTGAACGTAAGTACCTTGGAGCGATTTCTGCGTTATGTCCGGATCGACACGCAGTCGGCCGAGGACTCCACGAGCTATCCCAGCACTGCGAAGCAGCTTGATCTTCTAAACCTGCTGGTGGCCGAGCTGAAGGGCCTTGGATTGCAGGAGGTCGCCCTCGATGAGTACGGCTTGGTGATGGCCACCGTGCCGGGCAATCTGCCGCCGGGTCATCCGGCCCGCGGCCGCGTGCCGACCTTGGGCTTGATCGCGCACGTGGATACCTCCCCGTCGGCCAGCGGGAAGAATGTGCAACCGCAGGTCATCGCCTACCAGGGCGGCGATATCGCGCTGCCCGGCGACCGCAGTGTCGTCATCCGGGTGTCGGAAAACCCCGAGCTGCTCGACAACATCGGCCGGACGATCGTGACCTCCGCCGGCACGACCCTCCTGGGCGCGGACGACAAGGCCGGCGTGGCCATCATCATGACCGCGGTGCAGACGCTGCTGGCCCAGCCCGCGCTGCCGCATGGCAACATCCGGATCTGCTTTACGCCGGACGAGGAGGTCGGCCGGGGTACGGAACACTTCGACATCCAGCAGTTCGGCGCCCAGGTGGCCTACACGGTGGATGGCGACAAGCCCGGCGAACTCAACCGGGAGACCTTCAGCGCGGACCAGGCCATCATCACGGTGCTGGGACGGAATATCCATCCCGGCTCGGCCAAGGGCATCATGGTCAACTCCCTCCGGGCCATGGGCGATATCCTCGTGCGCCTGCCGAAGGATCTCGCGCCGGAGACGACGGAGGGTTACGAACCCTTCATCCATCCGCACGTCCTCGAGGGCGCCGAAGCCAAATCCATACTGAAGATCCTGCTCCGTGACTTCCACACGCCGGGGTTGGAGAAACAGAAAACCCGGCTGGAGCAGATTGTCGCCGAGGTCCAGGCGCTGCATCCCAAGACCAAAATCGGTCTGGAGATCACGGAACAATACCGGAACATGAAGGATTTCCTGGGCAACGACACACGGGTGCTCGATTGCCTCTGGGAGGCGGCCCGGCGCGCCGGGCTGGAGCCGGTATGGAAGCCCATCCGGGGCGGCACGGACGGTTCGCGCCTGACCGAGCGCGGCTTGCCCTGTCCCAACATCTTCACCGGCGGCCAGAACTTTCACAGCCTCACGGAATGGCTGTCGGTCACTGGCCTGGAACAGTCCGTCGCCACCGTCGTTCAGCTCGTGCAGGTCTGGGTCGAGAAATGCCGGTGTGCGCCATGAAACGCTGGGCCGTCATCACCGTATTGCTTTACCTGCTGATCCTGCTGGGCGTCACCATCCCCCTGCATCAGGCGTGCTTTGGCTGGGGGAAGAATCCGCAGGCGGCGGCGGAAGCGTTGGCGATGATGCGGAGTTGGGCTTACTGGGTCTGGATCGGCGTGGTGGTGCTGGGGCAGATTTCCCTGCTGGCTGTGCCAGTGGCCGTCGGCGAACGCCGGCCGCAGCACCGGCGCCACCTGTGGGTACCCGTGATTACGGCGGCGTTTTTGCTGGCCATCGTGTGCGTGTCGGCCATCACGGCGCTGGCGGCGGGCGTCTGGGGCGACCAGGACACGCTGTTCAAGCTCTTCGGCAAAGAAGGCGCGGGACCTTTGTGCGCCCTGCTGCTCTATTTCGTCGTCGCGTGGACCGGGTGGGGGCTGGTGTTTCACCGGTTCTTGCGGGAACCGGATCCAACGGCGATGATCCGCCGGTTGCTGCGGTGGCTCCTGCGCGGCAGCATCCTGGAACTGCTGGTGGCCGTGCCCAGCCACATCGTGTCCCGTCACCGCAACGATTGCTGCGCGCCGCTCGGCACCTTCTGGGGCATCGCCACGGGTGTGACCGTGATGCTGCTCGCGTTCGGCCCCGGGGTGTTTTTCCTCTTTGCCGCGCGGTTGCAGCGCCTCCAACCCAAGGGCGGCGCGGACCAGCTAACATGAAGTTGTTGAATAAACTCGAACGCCGGCTGGGCCCGTATGCCGTGCCGCACCTGACGCTGGCCTTGATTATCTGCCAGGTGGTAATGTATTTCATCGCGCAGGTTCAGATGCAGGGGCAACCGCCGACGCCGGCTGGCCAAACCGGGATCCTGGAGAAAGCGCAATTGGTCCCCGGCCCTTGGCTGCTCAAGACGCTGGTCGCGGCATCGATCTTGAACTTTCTCCTGTTTTTTGGCCGGGATATTTTCGATCGGATCAAGACCGGCCGCCGGCACATGGTTTTCCAGGCCCGCGTCTTCGCCGTCAGCTCCCCGGGCGAACCCTTCCACCGTTGCATGGTTTGCGGCATCACCGACCAGACCCACCCCGGGATGGAATTCCGCTACTGTCCGCAGTGCAAAGGAACCCGCGGCTATTGCACCGCGCACATTCGGAACCACGATCACATCGCCGCGGTGGCCGAGACCGTGAAAGGCTAGGGCCGCCCTGGCTTTACCTCCCGCGCCGGCGCCGGGGGCGGCTGCTGCGAGCACGCTGGTTCCGCCATCGTTTTCCGTCATGCCCGGCGACGGTGCGGACCATGACCAGGCGGTCAATGCCGATGCCCATGTCGGCGGAAAACAGCCATTCGCCTTATGGATGGATCGGAGCAATTATCCCCCGGAGCGGAACGTGTAAACGTTCCGGCAGCACCCGAAACCGTCACTCTGCTGTGCGGAAGCTTCCCGCTACGCTCCAAGAGCTACGCAGGACAAGACGCAGGGCAGGCCGGTTCCAGTAGCAGCCATAATGCGAATTGCCGGGCGGAAGGCGGCGGAGCTTGACATGGTGGCGGACATGCAATGGGTGGTCGTCAGCGAATGCCACGGCCGGCTCAGCCCCGCGGTTTGAGCTGGGGGAAGAGGACGACGTCGCGAATGGATTCGGCGCCGGTGAGGACCATGATCAGGCGATCAATGCCGATGCCCATGCCGCCGGCGGGCGGCATGCCGTGCTCGAGCGCTTCGAGGAAGTCCTGGTCAATCTTGGCGGCGTCGCCCCTGGCCTGCTCCTCGAACCGCCGGCGCTGTTCCAGCGGATTGTTCAGCTCGCTGTAGCCCGGCGCGATTTCGCGGCCGCGGATCACCAGATCGAACACGTCCACCACGGTGGGATCGTCGGCGCAAGCCTTGGCCAGCGGCACCAACTCCACCGGCAGGCGGGTGACGAAGGTCGGGTTGATCAGCGTCTTCTCGATCAGCTTCTCGTAGAGCTCGTGCGTGATGGCGCCGCGGTCCCACTCGGCCGGGATGTCCAGCTTGAAGTCGCGGGCGCGCTGGCGCGCCGCCTCCAGCGGCAGGTCGTACCAGTCCGCCCCCGCCTGGGCCAACACCAGCTCGCGGTAGGTGGCCACGCGCCAGGGCGGGGTCAGGTCGACCGCCATCTCCCCCGCCCCGACCTGCAGCGTGCCGCAGACAGTCTGCGCGACGGCGGTAACCAGTTCCTCGACAAGCCGCTGCATGCTGCGGCAATCGCCGTAGGCCTCGTAGATTTCGACCATGGTGAATTCGGGGTTGTGCGAGCGGTCGAGGCCCTCGTTGCGGAAGTTGCGGTTGAGCTCGAAGACCTTGTCGTAGCCGCCGACGAGCAGGCGCTTGAGGTAAAGCTCCGGCGCGATGCGCAGGAACATGTCCGCGCCGAGCGCCTCGTAGCGGGTCTTGAACGGGTTGGCCGCCGCGCCGCCCGCCAGGGGCTGGATCATCGGCGTCTCGACCTCGATAAAGCCGCGGCCGGCCAGGCCGGCGCGCAGTTCGGCGACAATGCGCGTGCGCTGGTCGAACCGCCGGCGCACGTCGGGATTGGCGATCAGGTCGAGGTAGCGCTGGCGGTAGCGCAGTTCGACGTCCTGCAGGCCGTGCCACTTCTCCGGCAGCGGCAGCAGCGCCTTGGAGAGCAGCGTCCACTTGTCCACCTTCAGCGTCTGCTCGCCCGTCTTGGTGACAAACAACTCGCCCTGGGCGCCGAGATGATCGCCGAGGTCAATCCACTCGAAGGCGGCAAAGGCCTGCTCGCCGACGACGTCCTTCTTGACGTAGACCTGCAGGCGGTCGGGTCCGTCCTGGAGGTGGGCGAAGATGCTTTTGCCCATCTGGCGCTTGGACACCACGCGGCCGGCGATGGTGGCCGGCTGATGCTCGGCAAAGCCGGCCAGCGTCGCGGCCACCGTGCCGGTGCGCGCAAACGCCTGCCCGAACGGCGCGTAGCCCAACTCCTGTAATTTCTGCAGATTGGCCAGCCGCTGCTGCCGGAGCTCGTTTTCCTTCGGTCCATGTTCCATGCTGCACGTGCCTTCCCCGCGTGGTGCGAACGGCGTCCGCCCGCACAACGCGGCCCAGCTTAGGAGCGGCCCCTGGGCAAGTCAAGGCCGGCTGACCGGCTCCACAGAGGACAGTAGTCAGTGGTCGGTGGCTTGCCCGCCGTAGCCTCTTGGCGAAGGAGGGTCAGTGGTCGGAATTGTTGCCGAGTCGTGGTCTTTCTTTTCGCGCCTTTCGCCCGCCCGCCACGTTCCTGTTCTGAACGGAGGGCACGGAGTAAGTGGATGAAGGCGGCAGGCAGAAAAAGATTAACCACGGAGGACACCGAGAAAAGCGGAGGTCGCAGAGGAGGAGGAAGTGTCTCCGCTTACCTCTGAGACCTCCTTCACCACCGTGACCTCTGTGATTAAGCCTTTGCCGGATGCCGCGTCAGGGGCTTTGCGTTCTTTCCTGAAAGGCCTCAGTCGCACAGGGATAGGAAGGGCGCAGCAAGACTGCGCCCCTACATCACTGAGAAGCTGTGAAAAAATCGATTGGGGTTATGGATATGACGGTCGGCACGGAGGCCGACCCTCCAAAAGGCTAAGGAAAACGCCGTGTAACCTCCGGTGGAGGGACGACCTCCGTGTCGTCCGTGCATTATTTCACACGTTCTGACCCATTACGGCCGGCCGTATGTTTTTCTTGCGCAGCGCGGGGCAGGCAGTAAGCTGACTCGTGATGACCATGCACGGACAAGGCTTTACGGACCGGCTGTTGACGGAGGCGGATGCCGCGGCGATTGTGCAGCAGGCGCTGGCGGAATGGCCATTGGACGGCCAGCGCGTCCTCCTGCTGATCCCCGACCACACCCGGTCCTGCCCGTTGGACCGGCTGTATCGCCAGGTGTATGTGGCGGCGGCGCCGCGCGTGAAGTGCCTCGACGTGCTGGTCGCGCTGGGGACGCACCCGCCCATGCCGCCGGAGGCGATTTACCACCGCGTCGGCATCACCGCCACGGAACACCAGACCCAGTTCGCCAAGACGCGGTTCTTCAATCATGCCTGGAACGATCCGGCGCAACTGGTCGAAGTCGGCCGGTTCACGAAGAAAGACATCCACGAGCTGACCGGCGGCCTGTTCGAGCTGGACATCGCGGTCACCTGCAACCGGCTGATCAAGGACTACGATCTGGTGGTGATCCTCGGCCCGGTGTTCCCGCACGAGGTGGTCGGCTTCTCCGGCGGCAACAAGTACCTCTTCCCGGGCATTTCCGGCCCGGACATCCTGAATTTCTTCCACTGGCTGGGCGCAGTGATCACGAATCCGCGGATCATCGGCCGCGCGCTGACGCCGGTGCGCCAGGTGGTGGACCGCGCCGCGGCCATGCTGCCGATTCCGCGGCGGGCACTGTGCATGGTCGTCCGCGGCCACGACGGCCTCGCGGGCCTTTACGCCGGCACGCCGGAGGAGGCCTGGCGCGCCGCCGCCGACCTCTCGCGGCAGGTGCACATCGAGTACAAGGATCATCCCTTCCACACCGTGCTTTCCTGCGCACCGCCGATGTACGACGAGCTGTGGGTGGGCGCCAAGTGCATGTACAAGCTCGAACCCGTCGTCGCCGACGGCGGCCGGCTGATCATCTACGCACCGCACATCCGCGAGATCGCCGTCGCGCACGACGAAACCATCCGTGCTATCGGCTATCACACCCGGGACTACTTTCTGAAGCAGTGGGACCGGTTCAAACATTATCCGTGGGGCGTGCTGGCGCACGCGACGCACGTCAAGGGCCTCGGGACTTTCGAACACGGCATGGAAAATCCGCGCATCGAGTGCATCCTGGCCACCGGCATCCCGGAGGTCACCTGCCGGCAGATCAATCTCGGTTACCTGGACCCGGCCAGGATCCAACTGGCCGACTATGCCCACCGTGAGGCCGAGGGCGTCCTGCTCGTGCCCCGGGCCGGCGAAGTGCTCTACCGCCTGCGCCACGCTCCGCCCGAGCTCGGCGGGGAATAGCAACCAACGGCGAAGGCAGCGGAAAGTGATCCACAGATTACACAGATTTCAGAGATTAAGATGGGGCAGGAGCGGGACAGCGAAAAGACAGGACATACAGGACTGGGGAAATGAAGAAGATGTAACCACAAAGGTCACGGAGGTAGAGGTCACCGGTTCAAAACTGAAGATATCGTTTCTCTCCATCTGTGCAATCTGCGTAATCTGTGGATAACACTCCTGCTTTATCCTGCCAATCCGTGTGTATCCGTAGCAAATAATCCGCTTCCTCCCCCTCTGTGACCTCCGCTTCCCTCGGTGTCCTCTGTGGTTAAAAGGAGTTGCCGGGCTTGGGTGTCCGCATTTCGCTGCGCGAGTTACCCGCGGTCAAGCTCCGGACTAAGCGCCCGGGCGGCGGGCGATCCGGAGCTGGCCGCAGGCGGCGTGGAGCTGCAAGCCCTGCGAGGCGCGCAGGGTGGCGTTGATCCCGGCGCGTTCCAGGGTGCGGATGAACAGCTTGGCCGTCTCCGGCGGCGGGGGCGCACCGGCGAAACCCTCGACCGGGCTGAGCGGAATCAGGTTCACCCGGCAGGCCAGCGGCGCGAGCAGCCGCGCCAGCGCCTCGGCCTGGCCGGCGGTATCGTTGACCTTGTTGATGAGCGTGTACTCGAAGGTGACGATGCGCTTGGTCTGGACGGCGTAAGCCTGGCACGCGGCGAGGAGCTCTTTCAGCGGGTAACGGCGGTTGGCCGGCATCAGCCGCGTGCGGAGCGCATCGTCCGGCGCATGGAGCGAAACCGACAGCTCGACCTGCAGCCCCTCGCCCGCCAGCCGCTGGATGCCGGGGAGGACACCGCAGGTGGAGAGGGTGATGCGCCGCGCGCCCAAGCTCAAGCCGTCGGGATGGTTGATGATCCGGACGGCGCGAAGCACCTCGTCGTAGTTATCCAGCGGCTCGCCCACGCCCATGAACACCACGTGGGTGGGCCGGTCGCCGCACACCGCGCCGGCCAGCAGCACCTGGCCCACGATCTCGCCGGCGGACAGGTTGCGCCGGAACCCCGCCTCGCCGCTGGCGCAAAACGCGCAGGCGAACTTGCAGCCCACCTGGCTGGAGACGCAGACGGTCCGGCGCGCCGCGGCGGGGATCAGCACCGCCTCGACGCATTCACCGTCGCCCAAGCCCACCAGCAGCTTCTGCGTGGCGCCCGGCGCGCCGGCGACTTCCCGCGTCACGGCGGCCTGCAAGACGAACTGCTCCGCCAGCCGGGCGCGCAGGTCCGCGGGCAGATTCTTCATCTGCGCCCACGCCGTGATGCGCTGGACATAGAGCCAGCGCCAGATTTGTTGCGTGCGGAACGCCGGCAGGCCGAGCTCGCGCAGCGCAGCGGCCAACTCGTCGAACAACAACCCGTGGATCGCGCGGGACTGGAAGTCCCGCCCACGAGAGCTTGAGGTGCCGTGCGGCGCAGGTGGGGCTGGTTGCGGGTTCATGGATAAGGCCTCCGTCGCACGGGGATGCTGTAGGGGCGTCGCTTGCGACGCCCGCGGTTTCGACACTTCTATGAGACTCAGTGCAGGCAAGCTCACCGCAGGCGGGTGTCCTCCCGGCTGGAGGACGCCCCTACATGACTGAAAAGGTGTGAAGGAATCGGCGGACGACACGGCTTGTCCCGCCATAGCTTCCGAGCGGAGGCGGAAGGTCGTCCCTCCACTCGCAGGAAGAGGCCGTCTTTCATGGATTTTGGAGGGCCGGGCTCCGTCCCGGCCGTCTTGACCCGATTTTTTCACACCTTCGGCCCTGTTACTTTTGTGGTCATTGCTCACCCGGTCGCCCAGAATCGGCCGGGCCAGGGGATGCATCTTGCTGAACGCCGGCGGCGGTCGGCGTTCGGGCTTCCGTCGGCGCCGGCAGGCGGGTGGCCACCGCCTGCGCCCGCGCCATGCGCCGGGCGATGGCGGGATGGCTGTGCAGCAGAAATTCGACCCACGCCGGCGGGTGCTTGTCGTCCAGGTTCTGCGCGGCGAGTTTCTCGAAGGCGCTGACCAGAGGCGCGGCGGTGCCGAGGGCGGCGACGGCGTAGGCATCGGCGGCATATTCGCGGCGGCGGGAGTAGGTATTGGTGAAGGGCAGCGCAATGAGGGAGAAGACGAACAGGGAGAAGACGAAGAGCGGAAAGCTGCCGATGTCCGCGACGGAGGCGAAGCCCGCCGCCGCCGCCAGCGCGTGCAGCAGCCGGTGCGCGATGTAGAAACCGAGGGTGGCGAGACCCGTGCCGACGGTCAGTTGCCGGAGCAGGTCGCGGTGCCGATAGTGGCCCACCTCATGGGCGAGCACGGCAAGGATCTCGTCCGGGGTGTAGCCGTGCAGCAGGGTGTCGCCAAGGATGATGCGGCGGGTGCGGCCGAGGCCGGCCAGCGCGGCGTTGGCGGTGGCGGTTTTTTCCGCCAGACCCCAGCGGTACACCCCGATGACCCGCAGGCCGGCACGCTGGACGAACTGCGTGACCAACGCGACCAACTCGGCATTGGGCAGCGGCTCGAACTTGTGGAACAGCGGCATGATCACCACCGGCGCGATGGTGGTCAGGACCACCGCGAACAGGATGTAGAACGCCGTTCCAAACGCCCACCAGCCCTGCGGCGCCCAGCGCAGCAGCGCATACAGCACCTCGAAGAAAACCAGCCCCAGCAGGAGTTCCAGCGCCAGCGACTTGGCATAATCCCACAGCCACTCGCCCAGCGTCTGGCGGCTCAGGCCGTACCGGTGCTCAAGCACGTGGTCCTCGAAGAGCGCCAGCGGAAACGAGACAGCGGCGAAGCCGAAGATCGTAACCAGCAGGTACACCCCGTTGACCAGGGGCCACAGGCTGCCAAACCAGGACGTCAGGCCGGCGGCCAGCCGGGCCGAGGCCCCGCTGAACTGATAGGCCGCCAACGCGAGCACCGTGATGAGCAGGCGGACGGCCAACAGTTTCGTCTGCAGCGTCTCGTATTCGCGGGCCTGTTGCTGACGCGCGGCGGGGTCCGTCGTGCTGGGTGTTGCATCCATCATGTTGCGTCTGGAACCGGTAGCGGCGTTCACGCGTCGGCATCCGATCCGGGCGGCGACCGCCGGCTTACGTCTGATCCGGCAGGCCGAACAGGATCAGCAGACGGTCCAGCTCCTCGTTGCCGTGAAAGTCCAGCTCCACCGTGCCTTTGACCTTCCGGCCATTGGTCAGAGTCCGGCACGGCGTGACGCGCACGCTCGTGCCAAAGTGCCGGTGCAGGCGGTCGGTGAGATCGCGCAGGTAATCCGCGGGCAGATCGGCCTTTTCGGCTCGCGGCTTCCGGGGCCCCCGTCGAAGGCGGTTGACAATGCGCTCCAGCGTGCGGACCGAGAGCCCTTCGTCCAGCACGCGCCCGGCCAGCAGTTCCTGTTCGTGCGGGATCTCCAGGCCGAGCAGCACCTTGGCGTGGCCGGGCGAAAGCTGGTTCGCGGCCACCATCCGGCGCACCGGCTCGGCCAGTTCGAGCAGGCGCAACGCGTTGGCCACGGTGGCGCGCGCCTTGCCCACGCGCGCCGCGATCTGTTCCTGCGTCAGGGTAAATTGCTCCGCCAGCAGGCGGTAGCCCTCGGCCTCCTCCATGACGTTCAAGTCCTCGCGCTGCAGGTTTTCCACCAGCGCCATTTCCAGCGCCTGCTGGTCGGTGGCCTCCATGACCAGCACGGGCACGTCCTTGAGCCCGGCCGCCTGCGCAGCGCGCCAGCGCCGCTCGCCGGCGATCAGCTCGAAGGTCTCGCCGGTGCGGCGCACGGTGAGTGGCTGCAGCACGCCCTTCTCGCGAATGGATTGCGCCAACTCCTCGATGGCGTCCGCCGCAAAACGCTGGCGCGGCTGCCAGCGGCTCTGATGGATCCGCTCCACGGCGACGCGCAGCACCCGCTCGCCGGCCGGCTCGGCGGCGACGGCGCCGGACTTCGCCGGCGCGGCGGCCGGCGGCGTATCCTTGATCAGCGCGCCCAAGCCGCGCCCCAAGCCGATGTGTTTGGCTGCCATGTCCGCTCCTCCGGTAATTCCGAGCCAGGAGTATACCGGCCCGTCCGCCGCTTGACAATGCCGGGCCTAATCTTCCGGCAGGCTGCCGAACCAGGTTTCGAAGCCCACGCGCAGCGAGGGCGTGAACTGGTAATCGCGCTCCCGCGGAAACTCGATCTGGGGCGTCACCTCCAGGATCAGCCAGGGGCGGTAGAGACCCCTTCGCCAGGTCACGTTGGCGCGATAGTTGTCCATGAGAAACGGCCCGTTCTTGTGCGCGAAAAAACTGACGCTGGGGATCAAGCGCTGATGCGCGCCCGGCAGCGGCCAGTCGTAGAGAAAGGTCTGCTCGAACTCCATGCCACTGGTTTCTTCCGTCCATTGCGCCGCCGTGGTCATCCGGAACAGCTTATGGCCGCGGAAGGTATGCTCGATGTCAATCTGGGTCAGCTCGCCGACCCCCTCCAGGGCATACCAGAACCCCTGCTGCGTGAAACGCCCCACCCACCCCGCCCAGGGTTGCTGATGCTGATACTCCAACTGGGCGAAGGGATCCGGAATGCCATGCAGGCGGACGCCGCTTTCCAGATTGATATAGGTCCGCAGTTGGCGCCACAGCCAGACGCGCACGCCGGCGTTAAACTGACTCTCCAGGGTGGGATCCTCGTCGCCGGGCAACGTGCCGCGCTTGAGGTTGTCTACAAACAAATTCAGACGTTCTTCCGCATGCGGGAGCGCCAGTTTGGCATAGAAGGCCGCGCTGGGCGACAGGCCGTCCGCATCCTTGAGACGCAGTGACAGCCGGACACGGGCGGTGGATTTGGGGATGTCGGGGGGCGCATCCTCCCGCTTGAAAAACGAGTCCAGATATCGCGCTACACCGTGATACCCAGTCGTCAACCCCTGCCGGGCAGCATCCATGGTCGCGGCGGTTTTTTCGGAAAACGAGTACGGCGGCATCTCCAGAATCAGGTCGGCCTGTGCGACGTGCCCGGCCAGCGCCGTCAGCGCCCATACCAGGCTCCGCCGCATGAGCAGCCGCGTGGTCATGCACGCAGGTTTTACCATGTTTCGCAAAACCGCACGACTTTTTCGCCGGCCGGCAGCCGCGCCAGGATCTGCCGAACACTGGCCGCGGCGCCGGGCAGGACCAGGTCCGGCCGGACATCCGCCAGCGGCTGGAGCACGAAGCGGCGCTGCGCCCAGCGCGGATGCGGAATAACCAGTCCGCCCTCGTCCAGGACCTCGTGGCCGGCGAACAGGATGTCGAGATCAATGACGCGCGGCGCAAACCGGTCCGTCGTGCGCACGCGGCCCAGTTCCGCTTCAATCTGCGCCGTGGCCGTGCGCCAGGCCGCGGGCGTGGCGGCGCTCGCGACGATCAGCACGGCATTGAGGAAGGCCAGGCGCTGGTATTCCGGCTGCACGCCGACCGGCTCGGTTTCGTACACGGGCGAGGCGGCCAGCAGGTGGACGCCGGGCACGGCCAGCACCCGCTGCCGGGCCGCCGACAGGTTCGTCAGGCGGTCGCCGAGATTCGAGCCGAAACTCAAGCCGACTTCCATGGCCTGTCCTGGGAAGGGCGGCGACGCGCCGCCGTTATTTCTTCACCGCCGGCACGGCTTTCAAGCGGCCGATTTTCGGCAGAGCGCCGACGATCGGCGCGGCATAGGCGATGAAAGCGGGCGTCACGTCGTTGCCGTCGGCGTTGATGAACTCGTCCGGCATGTGCCGCGTTTCCTTGGCGACGTTCTTGAGCTCCGTGCGCTCGATGCGGACCTGGTAGCTCTTGCCCGGCGCGCGCTTGATCGCCGTGCTGCCGTTTTCGTACAGGCCGCCGGTGGCGAACTTGACGGCGGCCGCGCCAGCCTGCCGCGCCTCCTTCGCGTCGTTGGCGCTGACCACGCCGCAAAACGAGCGCTGGAGATAGCCGAAGGTGTCGGCCCGCACGCGCGAAATCCTGGCCTGATCCCTGATCGCCTTCGCCAGCAGGTCGCCCAGCGCGCCGGAGCCGGACAACTGCACATTGCCGTGGGAGTCCACTTCCTGGCTGAACTTGGCCGCAATCGCCGTGCCCTGCTCGTCGGCAATGCCCTCGGACACTGCCACCACGCAGCGTTGCTGCACGGCATAGACGCGCTGGACGTCGGCGACGAACCTGTCCAGCGCGAACGGCCGTTCGGGCAGGTAGATCAGGTGCGGCCCGTCGCCCGGGAAGACGCGCGCCAGCGCCGCGGCCGCAGTGAGAAAACCCGCGTGCCGGCCCATGACCACGTTGATCTTCACCCCCGGCAGGGCGCGGTTGTCGAGGTTGTCGCCCATGAACGCCTGCGCGACGAACTTCGCCGCGCTGCCAAAGCCCGGCGTGTGGTCGTTTTCCTTCAGATCGTTGTCAATCGTCTTGCAGATGTGGAAACACTTCATCCGGTAGCCGGCCTGCTGCGCGGCCTCGTTGATGATGTGCGTGGTCTCCGCGGAATCGTTGCCGCCAATGTAGAAAAAGAAGCGGATATTATATTGCTGCAGCACCTGGAAAACCTTCCCGCAATCCTCCGGCGTGGGCTTCTTGCGGACCGAACCCAGCGCCGAGGAGGGCGTCCGGGCGACCAACTCGAGGTTGGCGCGCGTTTCCCGGCCGAGGTCGCAGAGGTTGGCCTCGAGGATGCCCTTCAGCCCCTGCAGCGAACCGTAGATCTTTTTGATTTCCTTGTGCTTGCGCGCCTCCAGCACCGCGCCGACGAGACTCTGATTGATCACCACCGTCGGGCCGCCGCTCTGGGCGATCAGCATGTTCCCGGTCAATTTTTCCCTGGCCTTCATATACTCCTTATCTGAATGCAAAAACCGCGTTCTGATAGCAGAGACCGTTGCGCAATGCAAGCGCGCGGCTGCAGACGGCATGGCACAAAGATATTAACCACAGAAGTCACCGATTCCAATTCAGAGCCACATCATCGGCGTTGCAATGCGGCAAAAAAAGCGGAAAATAACGGCGGTATGAAAATGCTCCGGTCCATCCTGTGCCCGCTGGCACTGCTGGCCGCGGCGGGTTGCGCGTCGCCAGCCGCGCGTATTAAGGCCAATCCGCAACTGTTCGCCACCTTCGCTCCGGAGGTGCAGGCCAAAGTCCGCCAAGGCGAGGTGGCGCTGGGTTTCAGCCCGGCCGCGGTGCGCATGGCACTCGGTGAACCCGACCGCATCTATCGCCGCGCCACCACCAACGGTGTCAACGAGGTCTGGGCCTACACCGCGTACGATTATCGCACCGCTCCGCAATACGCCACCGTGTTCGCGCCCGCGGCCGAACCGTGGCCCGGCGCCGGCTTTGCGCCCGGCGTAGTGCTCGTGGAGATCCATCAACCCAACGAATACGAGGCGCTGCGTATTGAGTTCGAGGGCGACCGGGTCAAAGCCATCGAGGCGCTGAAGAGGTAGGCTGGCGCTCCGTTATGCTGCGATTTCAAGCATCTAGGAAGAACGTGGGACAAGGATGTCCCGCCCGCAAAGAAGGGAAGCACGCGGGACCGGAGGTCCCGCCCACAAGAGAAATAAGGCAAATCAGGTGGGCCCGACCTCCAGTGAGAGACGCAGGCCAGTGTTTCGTAGCGGTCTTAACTGCCAAATCCAGGCTTATGGTTTTTGCGCTTCGAAGCGGTAGAAGCGTTGGAGGCTGTTGGTTGCGGCGGGATCCATCAGCAGCAGCGGCCCGTTGGTGGGGGCGGTGATCCAGCCGTCGGCGGGCGGGGTGACCCAGAGCCAGCCGGCGGGCGGCGGCTGCAGGTCATCCGTGTAGCGCAGCCGGTACCGGATGCCGCCCATGGCGTCCAACTGGAAGACGGCGCCCATTCCGGCGTCGACGCTGAATCCACTGCCGGCCTCGAGCACCGGCGTCGGCGCCACCGGCGGCAACGGCCGGGCGCTGACCGCGGTCGAGTCCGCGCTCGCGCCCGCGCTGTTGCTGGCCGCCACCACGTACCAGTACAGCACGCCATTGGTCAGCGGCGCGTCCGTGTAACCCGCTGAAACCGGCTGGCCGATCGCCTGGTAGACGTCGTTGGAATCGAGGGCGCGCTTTACGCGGTAGCCCGCGGCGTTGGTCACCGCGTTCCAGGTCAGGTTCACCTGCGCATTGGTTGCAGCGGCGGCCAACCCGGTGGGCGTGGCCGGCACGACTTGCTGGACGGTCAGTGTCTGGTTTACCGGCACGGCGGCGGCATAGTTGCCGTTGCCGGCCTGGCTGGCGGTGAGCGTGGTCGTGCCGGCCGCCAGGATCGTCACGTTACTGCCCGACACCGTGGCCACGCTCTCGTCCGAGCTGGCGTAGCTGACCGGCAGGCCGGAGCTGGCCGTGGCGGTCAACCCGAACGGCGCATCGCCCACCTGGTGCGCCGGCAGCGGCCCGAAGGCGATGGTCTGGCCGGCCGGGTTGATCGTCAGCGTGCCGCTGGCGGAGCCCTGGTAGTTGCTTTCCACCACCGTGGCCAGCACCGCATAGCTGCCGGCGGCGGTCGGCGCGGTGGCCGACCCGTTGTAGGTGAGGCTGACGGTCAGGTTGGTGGGCACCGTGGCGGCCGTGGCGCTCTTCGGCGTGCCATCGTACGTCGCGGTGAGGTTACCGAGCTCCACCGTGGCTGGTGCCGGATTAATCGTGCCCGTAGTGCAGTTTTGCAGCGTCACCGCGTAGTTGGCGCCGCCGCGGCCATCGTTGATCGCAATGCTCGGCGCCAGCACCTTGTTGCCCGCGCCGGCGTTCGGGTCTTGGAACGCCTGCGAGAGAACGGTCGTGGTGTCGCCGGCGGCCAGTGCGGGTGTGATGGTCGGCGTGCCCGTGCCGCTCAGTGTGCCGTCGTAAGTCTTCGCAGCCGGCACGGCGGCCACGGTGATCGGCAGCGGCGTGACATTGGCCGTCAAGCCCGTCTGCTGGATCAGGCTGTAGTTGCCCGCCTGCGCCCCGCCAAGGGTATTGCCGGTCACCGTCACGGTCTTGTTGGTGCCGGCGTGTTTGTCGGCAAAGGCGCCCACGCCTGTACCGTCTACAGTCAGCGTGTCGCCGGTATAGGGCTTGCCGTCGCTGCTGCTGCCGCTGCCGGGCGCCTCGGCGGCCTGCAAGGCCGCCGTCCCGCCCAACGTCACCACCTTCGTACCGTCATACACCCGGTTGCTCGCGGTCAGGCCGGTGACCCACAGCGCCTTGGGCGTGACGGCCACGGACCCGCCCGCGCCGGCCAGCGTGTAGTTGGCGGCCGCCGGGCCGCCCAACGCCAGGGACGACGTGGATGCGGCCTTGAAGGTCGCAATGGCGCCGGCCCATTGCGAAGTGGAACTGATCGTCCCGCCCGCGGAGGCCGTATTGGTGGCAGTCGCCAGGCGCTCCAGGGCATAGACCCTGACGTTTTGGGAGGCGGTGCTACTGGAAGACCGCGCGTTGGTCACGGCGGCAAAGGAGTTCAGGATGGAACCCAGGGTAGGCGTGCTGTTGCTATAAGCAATGCTCCCGAGCCACAGCTCGTTGGGCTGGGTGGTCGCGGGCGTGGTGCCGGTGACCGCGGCGGTGCCGCTGCTGGTGGCGCCGTTCGTCTGGTCCAACGCGCCGGCCGCCAGGAGGCCGCTGTACTCCATGACCACGGCGGCGGAGCGCAGGGACGAGGCGTTCGTGATGGTCACCGTCGTGCCGGCGCCGGAAACGTTGGGGGCGTACCAGATCTCGGTCGTCACGCCGTTGGTATTCGCCGCCTGGGCGGCGCGGGTCCAGGTGGCCCCGCTCTGGCTGATGCCGGTGACCCGGCTGGCGCTGGTGCCGCGTGTGGCAACCACGGCGATTAGGGTGTTGCTGTTCGCGGGCGCGGCCACGGTCACGCTGTAGGTGGTCACATTGTTGACGTAGCTGGTGACGCTTTGCACCCGGGCCGGCGTGGCGTAGTTGGTGACGATCGCTTGCGCCCCGACATCCTTGCCCGCCAGCGTGGCGCTGCCCGTCAGGGTCAGGTTCGCGCCGTCCACGTTGTTCACGATGGACAAGTTCGTAGCCGCCGCCGCCGTCGTCGCGTCGTAGACTCGCGCGCCCGTCAATTGCACCGCCCGTGGCATGATGGTGGCGCTGCCCGGATTGGGCTGCACCGACAGCGTGTAGTTGCCTGCGCTGCCGCCGCCGAGCGCATAGCCCGTGGCCGTCACCGGCCAGGTGCCCGCGTTGGCGTTGGTGAACGCGCCGGTGCCCGCGGTCATGGTCACCGTGTCGTTGCTGAGCACGCCCGATACTGCTCCGCCGTTCAACACGGCGGAAGTAGTACCGTCGTACACCTTGTTGCTCGCGGTCACGCCGGTGATCGTCACCGCCAGCGGCGCAATGGTGGCGCTGCCGGGATTGGGTTGGGCCGACAACGAATAGTTGCCCGCGTTGGCGCCGCCGAGTGCATAGCCCGTGGCCGTCACCGGCCAGGTGCCCGCGTTGGCGCTGGCAAACGTGCCGGTGCCCAACACCACGGTCACCGTGTCGCCGTTAATCACCCCCGCCACCGCGCCGCCGCTCAGTACTGCGGAAGCCGTACCGTCGTACGTTTTGCCGGCCGCGGTCATCCCGGTGATGGTCACCGGCTTGGGGCTCACCGCATAGGCCAAGGGACTGGAGGTGCTCGACAGGAAATGGCTGTCGCCTCCGTAAGCCGCGGTGAGGGAATGATTGGTCGCCGTCAGCGTACTATTGGTGCAGGTCGCCTGGCCGGCACTCAGCGTGCCCGTACCCAACACGGCAGCGCCATCCTTGAACGTGACGATGCCGGTGGGCGGTCCGTTGGAAGGCACTGAAACGGTGGCGGTGAAGACCACCGTCTGACCATAGACCCCGCCGGAACCCAAGGACGAACTCAGAGCGGTCGTGGTAGGTCCGCCGGGAGGCGGGAGCGTGGTAAATGCCAACACGTTGGTCGCCCACAGGTCGCACACGGCATTGGTGCCGCGGAAAGTGAAATAGTAGGTTGTGTTCGGCGTCAGGCCGGTGGCGGTGCAACTGAGATTGGTCGAGGCTACATTGGTGAAGGCACCGACATACGCCACGTTGGTCCACAGTGCGGCGTTGGTGCCACCGTTGACCGTGTTCCAATAGGCGTAAACATTGTACACCGCTCCGGTGCTGGCCAGCATGGCATTCAGCACCGCCGCGTTGGAGGCGATGCCGGTGGCCGCCTTGTTGGTCAGGGCGTTGGCCGCCATGTCCGTGCTGGGCGGATAGGCCGTGTTCAACCCGTATTTGGTCGTCAGATAACTACCCACCGAGGTTTCGTCGCTGGCGGACAACGCATTGGTATAGATCAGGATTTCGGCAATGTCGCCCTGCCAGCTCCCGTGATAAACCCGGTCCTGGGTGACCTGATTGGCCTGCACATTTCCCACCGTCACGAGCGAGACCACCTGGAACTGATTGGCGGGCAGCGCGGCCGTGGTTCCGTTCGTCGCTGTGCCCATGAGCTTGGTGGTGCCATTGCGAATATTCAGGCTGGACCAACCGTTGGCAACTTCCCAGAGCGGTCCGTTGGCGCTCGCCCGGTGGAAATCGTAGCTGCTGTCGTCCCCCAGCAGGAAGTGTCCGTCGGACGTGCCGGCGTTTTCCTTGAGGACCCAGAACGCGCTCCGGATGGTCGTGATGCGGTTGAACTTGAAGTAGTCCCCGGTGTTGCCGTTGCCTGAGTTGAAACGCACCACGGGCTTGCCGTTGAGCTGGCCGGTTACATACTGGGGGTAGCCCGCACTGGAACCGCTCTGCCGCAGGGCGTGGTTAGTCTGCCCGGACATGTCCGTCCAAGTGTTGACCTGCTGGCCGTTGGCCAATCCCGTGAGTTGCGAGGCATCCAGCCACAAGGCCAGGCTGTTGATGACCGACAGGCTGGACGACTGCGGTCGCAGCGTCGTAAAACTGGCGGTGTTCGTCGCCCAAGTCAATCCGTATTGGTTGGAGGCGGAACAGCGGTAGTAGTAGGTCAGCCCGTAGAGGAGGTTGCTGATCGTGACGGAGACCGCACCGCTGGCGGCGCCCGCCACCAGGTTCGTGTTGGTCCAAGGGCCATTGGTGCCGCCATCGGTCGTGCCCCAAAAGAGGCGCACGTCCGCCGGTCCGTTGAACAGCGAGCCGCGCAGTTGCGCTACGCCGACGGTCAGATTAGTGGCCCCGGCAGAATTGTCCACCAGTGGCGGCCCGAGCGTCGTGAAATTCAGCACGTTGTCCGCCCACAGGCTGGTGACCGTGTTTGTCGCCCGGAAGGTGAAGTAATACGTCGTGCTCGGGACCAACCCCGTGGCCAGGCAGCTCAGGTTGGTCGAGGCCACATTGGTCCAAGCGCCGACGTAGGCCGAGCGGTTCCACGACGCGGCGTTGGTGCCGCCATTGACCGTGCCCCAGTAAGCAACAACGGCCAAATTGGTTCCATTGCAGCCCAGCGTGGCATTGAGCACCGCCGTGTTTGAGGTAATCCCGGTCGCGGGCAGGTTGATGAGGGAGCCGGCCGCGCGATACGGCGTGCTGATCCCGTACTTGGCCGCCAGGTAGCTGCCGACCAGCGCTTCGTCGTTGGGGGGCAGCGCGTGGTCGTAGCCGATGATCTCGGCCAGATCCATCTCGCAGGAATTCAAGGTTTCGTTCCGCCCGATCTGGTAATAGGGATAGGCTGCCAGGTTCGCCGGAGTCGCGGCGTCATTCACGGTGATCTTGAGCAGCACGTAGTTGGTGATGGTTCCCAGTTCGAATCCGCCGCGCGGCATGCTGCCGGAACCGCTGGAGACCGCGGTCCCGTTCTTGGACACCGCCGCCGGCAGCTGGTCATCCCAGAACCCGGTATAGCCGCTGTACAGGTTGTAGCTGGAGGCCCGCACCGTGAGAAAGTCGGCAGACTTGCGGCCCAGGAAGGAGCCGCTGCCGCTCCAGGTGGCGTTCGGCGAGCGCACGACGACATATTGCTCTTTAGTAAACATCGCGCCGGCACAATCGAGGATGCAGTTATTGCCTCTGAACTGGACGACCGGTTTCGCATTGATTTGATTCGTCGCCAGGGCCGGCGCCCCGCTGAGCAGGGTTGCGTGATGCGCGTTGCCTGACCGGTCCGTCCAGCTCGTGACCGTCCCGTTGATATCCGTGCTGACGCCGACGGATGCATCGTAGTAACAGGCGAGGCCTGTGGTGACGGGCACTGTGTCGAGGTCCACCGTGATCACTGCCACGGCCGAGGTGCTGACCAACCCGGTGTTGTCCGTGGCCCGAGCCGTCAGGCTGTATTGGCCCGCCGTCACCCCTGTCCAAGCGGCCACATACGGCGGGGCGGCGACAGAACCGATCAGCGCGTTGCCGTTATAAAAGGATACGTTCGTAACCGTGCCCGCGTCCGTGACCTCGGCTGTCAACATAATGGTTGCCGGGAGCCCGGCCGGCAAACCGAAGCGCGCACCGTTCAGCGGCGACGTCAGGCTCACCCCGCCGGCAGAGAATAACAGTTCCTGTGGTATGATCGAGCACGCTTGGCGGGACGGCATATACCAATACAGCCGCACCGTGGCTGGATTCGCATTCCGGTAATACTCCATCCGCAGGCTGTATTTCTGACCGGCCGTCAAGGCGATGGGCGCGCTATCGTTCCAGATGTTGGCCGCTTGATCGTTCCAATCGTCGATCACCTGCGCGCCGTTCACCCACAAGCGGACCCCGTCGCTGGTGCGCGTGGAGAACCGGTAGGTTCCCGTCTCCGGTGCCATCACTTGACCAGTCCAACGGACGCTATAGGTGTCCGCCCCCATCGTGTTGGTGGGCGCTGCCGTACCCCAATCAAAGTTGATCGTCTGGTTGGTCACGGCGGCCTTCAGCGAAGTGAAATCCATGTTGTCGTAATACAGTCCCTTCAATCCGTTACCGCTGGCGCCCACGACTATGTGCACCGTCGCCGGCAACGAATTGGTCAAGCTGTCGGTGACCGTGAAGGTGAAGCTGTCCATACCCTGATAGTCTGTGGCGGGAGTATAGGTCAGATTCGGCGCCGTGCCCGTGAGGGTGCCATGCGCAGGCTGGGTCGCGATCGTGTGGGTCAACGTATTTGTCCGGCAGGAAGTGCCCGTGAGCGTGATCGGCTTGGCCGTGTTGGCGGACGTGGCCAGAATCTGCGGAAAGGCCGTCGGAAGCCCATAGATCAGGGCTGGCGAACTCGTAGCGGCTTCCAGCGTGGCAATGGTGGTTGCCAGATAGGGGTAATTGTTGTCATGAGTCCACGAATAGTAATCGGCATACAAATCCGGGAGTGTCCACCGGGCCGCCTCGCCATAACCCGCCAGCCGATTGATGGCGGTCGCCCCCAGCACGTCGCCCCAGTAAGCCACATTCTCGAAGCACACCTGGAGGCCTTCTTGAATATTATACTTCGCCAGCGCATTCATGGCCGCGGCGGGGGGCGTGACGGTGAACATCCGGTCGCACGGCCCCTCGGTTCTGGCATCTTCGAGCAGATCCAGGATCAACACCTCCACGTCGGCCAGGGTCAACCTGTTCTGCACAAAATCGTCCAGTTTACCCCGCCACATGCCAGCCGGCTGTTTGACGCCGGCTTGGACCGCCGGATAGAGCAGGCTCTTGTCGGCGCTGATGGTGTAATTCCCCAGTTTATCGAACAGCGTCTCGGCCAGGTAACCATTGCCGATCTGCAATGGATCGTCCCAATTGAATCCGGCCTCGAATGGATAGGTGGGCGCCACATTCGTGACAAACGCCCCCAGCATGGCGGGCAGGGACGTGACGGCCGACGTGCCCAACGCCCCCAGCGCCTTCGCGGCTTTGGCGCGCACCCAGATGTCGGTGTCCGAGAGCCGGCGCACCAGCGCGGGCACCGCGTTGGTGGCCTTCAGGCATCCCAGGGCCGTGCAGGCCGCCTCGCGCTGATTGGCGTTCGTGGGGTTTTCCGCCATGACGATCAGCATCGGAATCAAGGCCGGCCCGCTGGACCGCACGCTCAGCTCGGTGGCCGCATTGAACCGCACAATCGGATCCCATTCGCCCAGGGCCGAAACCAGCTGGTTCGTGGTATACCCGCCGCAGTTCGCGGTGAATTCCGAGGCCCAGAGGGCGTTGCTCACCACCTGGGCGCTAAGCTGGTTCGTCGGGTTCGCATTCTTTCCCGTAATGTAAAGCTTGTGCAGGGGTATGGCGGCGTGCAGGACATAATAGGCGGTCGGGTTGTCATGGTACGTGGTGTAGGCCCAGTAATCGTTCGCGCTACTGCAGCCGAACTGCTCGCCGCCGTCATACACGAAGGAGCCGTCGCAGCGGCGCGTCAAGTCCCGGTGCCAGCGCACTTTCTTCAGGTACTCCGCCACCGCATTCGTGCCGCCCACATGGGCGCCCAGCGTCGTCCACAGGTAGCTGAACCCCTGCCCCGTATGCCCGTATTGCTCGCCCGTGAAGCCGGCCACAGCCATCCGCGAATAATATTCCGTCTGCAAAGGCCTGTCGCCCATGCTCCCAAACAGCACCGCGGCCAGCCCGTCCTTGCCGTTACTTTGGTGGTTATAATAAACCCTGCCGTTAAATGGGAGGTCGCCCGGATACGGCTCATGTTCGCCGTAAGGAATGGACCCCCGGTTGACATAGTAGCCGAAGAAATTGGCCGCCCGCGCGATGGCCGGATCAATCTCCGGGCTGACCACACCGGCTTTCTTCCCCAGGACAATCGAGAGCTGGGCGACCAGTCCGGCCTGATTCACCGGACCATACCAGCTCATTGAGCCATGGGTCCCGCCCGCCAGCCAGCCGCCGGGCGGCGGAATATTTGAAAAGCCGTGGCCGGCGGTGCCGTACATGCTCTGATGGGTGGCAGCGTAAATGACGTACTCGCTGAGCCCGTGAAACACCTGGGAATCGCCGGTCAGCATGTAATATTCCGCCAGGAAGATGCTGTTGTAGCAATCCCACGCCGAAATCCCGCCGCTCTGCTCCAGGTTCATCGTCGTGGGCGCGATGGACCGGGCATACGCTTGCAACATGGGCAGGTAATTGGTGTTGCCGGTGGCCAGCAGGGCCAGCGCATTGATGGATCCCGGGCCCCCCGCATAGTTCCACCCATTCTGTACTATGCATTGTTGCAGACTATTGGCGGCGTTGGTCAGGATCAAAGCCGTCTTGGGACAGTTGTACGGCGCCGTATCGCTATAGGCGCCCATGATCTGCAACTGCAGCGTAACATTTGTGCTGACGCCCGCGCGCCAGCGTTTGATGTTCAATTTGCCATCGCCGGCCTCGGCCGCCGTGATCGCCCAGCCCAGACTCACGCGGGCATCAGCGGGGAAATTGGAAACCGAGGCGCCCGCCCCCGTGCTCACCCCCAGCATCACGTCGTTGCTGGCCATGATGCCATACGCCGGCGTGTTGGTGCCCACCGTGGTGACCAGGATCTGCCAGGGAGCAAACTCCGTGTTCGCATCCAGCCGCGGGGTAACGGGCCAGTTGTGATAAATCCACCCGCGCATCCCCGTGGGGCCGAGATTGTAGGTGTAGGTGGTGTCAATTGCGGCGAGATTGGTGACGGTCAGATCCGGCGCCTGCGCCTGGACCATGCCGGGCACGGCCACCAGCCAAGTCAGGGCCAGCCCGACACACCCGGCCCGGAGACAACGCTTGTGCTTCATAAACAGTCCGGCGCACGGGAAGTATACTGCTGAGGCGCAGGTTGTCGAGTCTGTTGGCAATCCATTCCGACAAGCGAATTGCCTCAAATGAAAAGACACCCGCGGATGTGCTGTGGGTAGCAGGGGAAGGAATCGTTGACTCACGGGAAAAGACACCGCAAATAGGGGCATG
>Ga0209048_10000168_pt1 | contig 69053 bp, 62 predicted proteins | sample FrelakmetCRP12CR_FD_187146 | JGI IMG/M metagenome (GOLD analysis project Ga0209048, IMG submission 187146) | Freshwater lake sediment microbial communities from the University of Notre Dame, USA, for methane emissions studies - CRP12 CR (SPAdes)... | ecosystem: Environmental > Aquatic >...
GGGCCCTCCCGACGAGGAACCCCCACCGGCGCCCGCGACTCCGGTCGCGACCCACACCGCGGCTCGGGCTCCGGCCGACTCATCGTCCGGGTCGGGCGTTGCTCCGCCGGCGCCCGCGCCCTCGCGGTTCCGCGCCCCCGGCTCGAGCGGTCAGCGATAGCGAACCCGCGTGGCCAAGCCGAAGAACCCCGAAGCGCGCATGACGGTGCTCGAGCACCTGTCGGAGTTCCGCCGCCGCATCATCATCTGTATCGTCGCGGTGGCCGTCACCGCCGTGATCGCGTTCGCCTTTTCCAACCTGATCCTCGCGTTCTTCCTGCACTTCTACCGCCTGGCCGTCCACGATCCGAAGCGGAAGTTCATCTTCACCGGCCCGCTCGATGCCTTCGTCATCAAGATCAAGATCGCCACGTACGGCGGCATCGTCCTGGCGTCGCCGATCTGGCTGTATCAGCTGTGGAGGTTCATCACTCCGGGCCTGAGCCCGAAGGAAAAGCGCTACGCGGTGCCGTTCCTCGCGTCGTCGATCGTGCTGTTCACGCTCGGTGGCGCGGTGGCGATCCTCACCTTGAAGCCGGCGTTGGGCTTTCTCCTCGGCGTGGGTGGCAGCACGCAGGAAGCGTTGCTGACCGCCGACAAGTACGTCGGGCTCGTGAGCCTCATGATCCTCGCGTTCGGGATCTCGTTCGAGTTCCCGATCGTGCTGTTGTTCCTGCTGTTGGCCCACGCTCTGTCGACGGCTCAGCTCCGCAAATGGCGCCGGCCGGCGTTCCTGTTCATCGTGGTCTTCGCGGCGGTGATCACGCCCAGCCAGGATCCGTACTCCCTGTTCTTCATGGCGGTACCGATGTACCTGTTCTACGAGTCCGTCATCATCATCGGTAGGATCCTCAAACGATGAGCCCCCGTCGCGTCGTCCGCTCCAGCTACAAGCCACCGCGCGACCGCCGCGAGGTCGTGCACGCGGTCCTCGCGGTCCTCGCGGTTCTCGCCGTCACCGGGATCGGCATCTGGGGCATCTGGTACGTCGACTGGGCCGGGAAGAACTCGGGTACCACGAAGCCGATCGTCACGACCGCGGCCACACCCTCCGTCCCGGTGCGGCCCACCGTCCCAGGGTCGACGACCGCCCCTGCTTCCTCCGTTCCCACCACCACGGCGTCGGCCCCTGCGACGACCACCGCAGCGGCCGGGAGCAGCACCACCGCGAAGCCGTAACGGCCATGACCGACGACAGTGGGGTCGCGGCCGGCATCAGCGCCGCGCGCCGCGCCTTCGAATCCGGGCTCTCGTTCGGGCTCGATGCGTTCCAGGTCCAGGCGTTCGACGCGCTCGACGCAGGACGGTCGGTGCTCGTGGCCGCACCGACCGGTTCGGGCAAGACCCTCGTCGCCGAATACGCGATCGCGCGAGCGCTCGCCGAGGGCACCAAGGCCTTCTACACCACACCCCTCAAGGCGCTGTCGAACCAGAAGTACGGCGATCTCGTCCGAGTCCACGGCCGCGAACGGGTGGGGTTGCTGACCGGCGACAACTCCGTCAACGGCGAGGCACCGATCGTGGTGATGACGACCGAAGTGCTCCGCAACATGATCTACGCCCGCAGTGAGACCCTCGACGGCCTGCGCTACGTGGTCCTCGACGAGGTGCACTACCTCCAGAACCCCTACCGCGGTGCGGTCTGGGAGGAGGTCATCATCCACCTCGAGCCCGAGGTCGACCTCGTGTGCCTGTCGGCAACGGTGTCGAACGCCGAGGAGCTTGCCGACTGGATCCAGACCGTACGGGGATCGACCAGCGTCGTGATCGAGGAACGCCGTCCGGTCGAGCTCGAGCACTGGTACGCGGTCGGGGAGCGCGGGCACGGCGGCTTCCACCTCCTGCCGACGTTCGTGCACCAGAACGGAGGCGTTCGTCCGAATCCCGACGTCGCGCGTCTGGACCGTCGCGCGCCGCACGGTGGGGCGAACCGCAGCCGGGCCCGGGGCCGATTGTTCACGCCGTATCGGGTGGAGATCACCGAACGCCTCGCGCAGGAGAACATGCTCCCGGCGATCACGTTCGTCTTCAGCCGGGCCGGGTGCAACGCGGCGGTGGAGCAGTGCCTCGACGCCGGGGTCCGGTTGACCACGGCCGAGGAGCGCGCCGACATCCGGCGCATCGCCGCGCGGCACGTGGAAGGACTGACGGACGACGACCTCGACGTGCTGGGCGGTGGCGTCTGGCTTGCCGGGCTCGAAGCCGGCGTCGCCGCGCACCACGCCGGCATGGTCCCCCCGATGAAGGAAGCGGTCGAAGAAGCGTTTGCCACCGGACTCGTGAAGATGGTGTTCGCGACGGAGACGCTCTCGCTCGGGATCAACATGCCGGCACGTACGGTGGTCGTCGAGAAGCTCTCGAAGTTCACCGGCGAGCGCCACGAGTTCCTCACGCCGGGCGAATACACCCAACTGGCCGGACGGGCGGGGCGGCGCGGGATCGACACGAGTGGTCACGTGATCGTGTTGTGGAATCCGTTCGTACCGTTCGATCAGGTCGCGGCCCTCGCGTCGCGGCGCACGTACGAGCTGACGTCGTCGTTCCGGCCGACGTACAACATGGCCGCGAACCTCGTGCGCCGCTACCCGCCCGACGAAGCTCATCATCTCCTGAACCTGTCGTTCGCGCAGTATCGCGCGGATCGTGACGTCGTGGCCATCGAACGGCAACTCGAACGCACGAACGCGCAGCTCGCGCAACAGCGAGTACTCGTGCAGAGTGAGCACGGGGACGTCTCCGAGTATGGACGGTTGTTGCACGCCGCGGAACGCGAGCGTGGACCGAAGCGTTCCCCGGCCGCGGTCACGCAGGCGTTGGAAGCCCTGCGGCCCGGCGACGTCTTGATTCTCGGCAAACGCGGCGGGCGGGTGGTGGTGTTGAAGCAGGAACATGCCCGCGGCCCCAAGCTCCTGGTCCTGACCCTCGCGCGGGATCTCGTGCGGCTCGGTACCGACGATTTCGATGCACCGCCGGCTGCGGTGGCCCATTTCGATCTCCCACGGCCGTTCGCGCCCCGCAGCCCCGCCTTCCGGGGCGCGGTCGCCGATCAGCTCCGTCGCCTGCGCGTGCGCGACGACCGCCGGAGCCGGGGGACCGGAACGACCGCCGGTTCGTCCGTTGCGCAAGAGCTGGCCGCCCACCCATTGCACGGAACGTCGGGTCTGGAGGCGCTGTTGCGCGCCGCGACGGCGGTGGATCGGCTCGAACGCGAGCGCCAACGCCTGGAACGCCGGGTCCGCAGCCGCAGCGAGAGTCTCGCCCGTCAACTCGATCGCGTGCTCCGCGTCCTCGAAGCCTGGGGGTACGTCGACGATTGGACCCTCACGGACGCGGGAACGCTGCTCGCCAGTCTGTACACCGAAGGGGACCTCCTCCTCGCGGAGGCGCTCCGCGCCGGACTCTTCGACGATCTCACGCCCGCGGAGAGCGCCGCGCTCGTGTCGTGCTTCACGTACGAACGGCGCGGGCCCGATCGCGGCGGACCACCGCCGCCGGTCCCGTACCCGACGACGCGGATCGCGAAACGGACCCGGGAGCTCGAGCGCATCTGGCGCGACCTCGCCGCGAACGAAGACGACGCCGGACTCCCCGAGACGCGGGCACCGGATCCGGGCTTCACGGCGCTCGTGCACGCCTGGGCCGAGGGCGAAGACCTCGCCGACATCCTCGAGGACGACGAGCTGACGGGCGGTGACTTCGTGCGGCAGTGCAAACAGATCATCGACATCCTGCGCCAGGTCGCCCAGGTGGCGGGAAACACCACGACTCGCGAGGTGGCGTCCGCGGCCGCCGACGCGTGCTTCCGTGGCGTCGTCGCCGCGTCGAGCGTGGTCACCGCATGATCAGGCCCGGGGAATCGTGGGGCCGGCCCGCCGCGGGTCCGCCCGACTGCGAGATCACGGGGACGGACACCGACCTCGCGGCGGCCGTCGGCCGCGAGGCGGGCCCGCGGGTGTGGTTCCGACCGACCGAGTCGGATCTGGCCCGTGCAATCGGCCTCGTGCCCGGTCGAACGAGTCCGGGTCCCACCGAGCTCCCGGTCGACGTGCTCCGCGAAGAGCGCCACGAGGGCGACCGGGACGGCGGGCGCGTCGTGGTCAACGCCGCGGTGATCGGTTGCGCTCCGGACCGGCTCCGGTGGTGGTCACGACGGTTTGCCGCCAGCATCTCGATCGACGGGCGGGAGGTCTTCGCGGGCGCGACCACGACCGTGGTCATCGCCAATGGGCAGTTCCTGCGCGGGTTCGACGTCGTGCCCCGGGGCCATCCGGGCGACGGTCGCCTCGAGGTCCAGGTCTACGCGCTGGCGCGATCGCAGCGGCGCCTCATGCGATCCCGGCTGGCCGCCGGGACGCACCTTCCCCACCCGGGAATCTCACAGTGGTCGGGGCGGCGGGTCGAGGTGCAGCTCCGGCGCGGTTCCGCGGTCATAGAGCGCGACCGGGTGCTCGGCGAACGAGGCACGGCGTGGACCTTCCGGGTGGATCCGGCCGCTCTGCCCCTGCTCGTGTAGCCGCGGCGGGGCCGCGAAATCCCCGGCGCGGGATCCCCGTGGCCCCGGGGGGCCACCGGTAGGATCGGCAACTCATGTTGTACGTGGCCGAGCGATTCACCGCCGAGGAACAGGCCATCCTGCGGCCGTACTTCTCGAATCTCGACGGTCCCGTGTTCGCTCTCGTCAATCTGCCCGAAGTTGTCAAAGGCGCACTGTTCGCGCGGTACTCGCGCAGCGACAAGAGCTTGCGTCGCCTCTTCCTCGACGAGTTCGTCGCCGACCTCGACCTCACCGGCGACCTCGGCGTCGATGCGACCGTCGGCTTGCGCCGGGCCGAAGAGCTCTACGACCGCGTGTTCCTCGAATACGGCGACGACTCGGTGGCGCAGCTTGGCGGCGTGCACCTCGCGTGCGAACAGGCATCGAACCTGCTCACCAAGATCCTCGAGTGGGGACGCGTCATGTCGTACCTCGAGCAGTCGACGCGGTACATCCCCTACGACGCGCGGCTCGGGGGCCGGTACCGATACTGGCGCGCTCCCGAAGTGCTCGACTCACCACTCGGGGCGCGCTACGTCGCGGATCTCGATTCTCTGTTCGACACCTACGGCGAGATGTTGCCCGGGCTCATGGACTGGGCGCGTGAGCGCTACCCGAAGGAGCCCGGCGATTCCGATTTCGTGTACAAGCAGACGATCAAGGCGAAGGCGTGCGACGCGGCGCGCGGGTTGCTGCCCGCGGCGACGCTGTCGAACGTCGGGATCTACGGTACGGGGCAGGCATTCGAGTCCCTGTTGTTGCGCATGCGGTCCCATCCCTTGCCGGAAGCTCGAACCTACGCCGCGTTGATGCTGGGTGAGCTCCGCAAGGTCATCCCCTCCTTTCTCACGCGCGTGGATCGCCCCGATCGAGGGGGAGCCTGGAGCGCGTACTTCGAGGAAACCCGGTCGGCCACTGCCGAGCTCGTGGGGCGACTGTTCGCCGATGCGGAGCCCGAACCCCGTCCGGCGGTGACGCTGACGGATTTCGACCCCGACGCCGAGGACAAGCTGCTCGCGGCGGCCTGTTACTCGCACACCGATCTTCCGGAGGATCAGATCCTCGCCCGTGTCCGCCGGCTCGGCCACGACGAGCGCGTCGCGTTGTTGCGGGCGTACGTGGGGGAGCGGACCAACCGACGCCACAAACCCGGACGGGCGTTCGAACGCTCCGGCTACCGCTTCGACATCTTGTCCGATTACGGCGCCTTTCGTGATCTGCAACGGCATCGCATGCTCACCATCGAGTGGCAGGCACTTTCGCCGCGTCACGGGTATGACATACCCGAGGCGGTCGACGAGGCCGGCTTCACTTCGCAGTTCGTCGACGCGTTGGGCCGGTCCGCGGCGTTGCACGACGTCCTCGAGGCGCGCGTTCCGGTGCAGGCGCCGTACGCGGTGTCCTTCGCGTACCGGATGCGCTACGTCATGCAGTTGAACGCGCGCGAGGCGTTCCACATGCTGGAGCTGCGTACCTCGCCGCAGGGTCATCCTTCCTATCGCCGTGTCTGCCAGGAGATGCACCGACTCATCGACGAGCAGGCCGGGCATCATGCGATCGCGGAAGCGATGCGCTTCGTCGACCACGCGACGTACGACCTCGAACGGCTTGCCTCGGAGCGCGCCGCGGAACAACGTCGCGCCGCACCGCACGGCTGATCATTCCGATCGGTCGAACGCGTGAACGCGCGCTCGTTGCGCGCGCAATGCTCTTGGCTCGCGCGCCTCGCGACTCGCGCGCGGCGAACGCGTGCGACTTCGAAAAAAACTCGGCGCGTCCGTGACCAGGATCGACGCGCGACGGCGCTGGTCAGCGCTGCGGGCACGGGCGCGCAAGGGCTTGACAGGGACCACCGTTTTCGGGCGTACTAAGCGCCGTCCCCGTGAACCCCTGTCGCCAGTCGTGGGCTCTTCGATTCGCACGCCGCGGGCGTCGGCTCGAAGGTGGGGCAGATTGGGGCAGTGGGGGTCCAGGAGGCCAAGTAGAGAACGCTGGAATAACCCGCCTCGCGGTGTCGCAGGTCGGGCCAAACAGTGGCCCCAACGGTCTCCTGGACCTCTGCTCGATCCGGTGCTCGGCGCCGGTTGCCGGGGTTCCCCACGATCCGGCTCGGCAATTTCTCGTTCCCCTCAGGAATGTGCCGTTGCTTCCGATCGTTGCGCGTGCCTGATGCCGGCGCGGCGTTATACTCCCGCGCCCCGAAGCCCGGAAGGCCGTTCGCATGAGTGACGACGAGTTCGACGACGCAGCCGAACCCGATCTCGACGAGGATCTCGAGGTCGAAGATCTCGACGAGGAGCTGCTCGTCGTCGACGATGACGACACCCTGCTCGTCGACGACGAGATCGAGGACCCGCTGCCGGTCGAGATCCCGGTGGCCAATCCCGTCAAGGCGGCCGCGGTCGAAGACGAGGAAGAAGACGACGAAGAAGACGTCTTGGAGCTCGAAGAGGAGCTCCATCCCGATGACGTCGAAGAGCCCCTCGACGTCCTCCTCCAGGAGCGCACGACCAGCGCGACCCTCGACGAAGACGAAGAGGACGAAGAGGACGACACCGAACCCGACGACCGCGGCGACGGGCCCACCAAGATCGTGCCTCGCCGACCGGGCGAGTTCCTCTGCTCCTCGTGCTTCCTCGTCCTGCCCCGGCACCAGCTCGCCGACGAGAAGCGCAGCCTCTGTCGCGACTGCGTCTGATCGACATTCGTGCGGTGACCGGCGATGGATGACGCAGGCCCCGAGACAGGACACGCGGAGACAGGACACGCGGAGACGGGACACGCCGAAACCGCTCGTACCGATCCGCTCACCTTCCGTCGGTATCTCGCGGCCGGCCTGACGGGACTGTTCCTGGCGCTGAGCTACCCGCCGTTCCACCTCGGCCTGCTCGCGATTGTCGCCCTCATCCCTTTGTTCTGGGCTTGGCGCGAAGCGGGCGTTCGTCGTAGCGCCGGACTCGGCTTCGTCGGCGGGGTCGTGTACTTCGCGATCGTGCTGTTCTGGGTCCGTTACTTCGGCGCGGTGGCCATCTTTCCGCTCGTCGCCGCCATGGCCGGATCGTGGGCACTGGTCGGTGCCGTCGTGGGGTGGTTGCGCCGACTCGGCTTTGCCGGGCCGTGGGTGACCGCGGCCGCGTGGATCCTCGGGGAGGCGATCATCGGTCGATGGCCGTTGGGCGGCTTCCCGTGGGGCGAGGTCGGCCTGACCCTGCACGACTGGGGGTTCGCCCGGTCGTTGGCCAGCTGGGGCGGCGTGGCCCTCGTCTCGTTCGTGGTCGTCGCGACGAACGGTTGGCTCCTGGAGCTCGCGCTCGCGGTTCGTCGCCGCGAGCGTCGACCACTCGTGAGTGCCGTCGCGTCGCTCGCCGTCGTGGTCCTCGCTGTCGTCGTGCTGAATGCCGCGAGGTTCGAACCGACACCGACGGGTCGTCTGCGCTACGCGCTGGTCCAGGGCAACGCGAAGAACCGCGTCCTCACGCAACAGGAGTTCTACGTCGACCGGTACCTGCCGAACAGTCACTTCAAGCTGGCCGCCGCATTGCATGGTCCGTACGACGTCATCGTCTTTCCCGAGTCGAGCATGGACCGCGATCCCCGCGTCGACCCCTACCTCCGCCAACGCATCGACAACATCGCCCGGCGCCACCACGCCACGGTGATCGCCAACGCCATCGCCCACGATTCCAACGGGCGGTCGTTCAACACCAATGTGGTGTTCCGTCCCGATGGAACGGTCGAGGGGACGTACGCGAAGCAGCACCTCGTGCCGTTCGGCGAGTACGTGCCCTGGCGCGATCATCTCGGCTTCATCTCCGAGCTCCAGCAGATACCCGTCGATTTCACTCCCGGCCATTCCCGAGCGATCTTCCGAATCAACGGGCACCGGGTGGGCACGGTGATCTGTTTCGAATCCTCGTTCTCGCCTCTCGTGCGGGAGTTCGTGCGCAAGGGGTCCGAAGCGATCATCGTGACCACCAACAACCGCTCCTACCGGCGGTCGGGGAACTCGGCCCAGCATGTGGCGATGAGCCAGATGCGCGCCGCGGAGACGGGACGTCCGGTTCTCCACGCCTCGATCTCGGGGATCACCGCGGTCATCGACGCGTCGGGCCGCGTCCACACCACGACGAAGCTTTTCGTCAATCAGGTCGTGACGGGTTCGATCACCACGATGCGGGGCGAGACACCGTACGTCCGCTGGGGAGATTGGGCGGTGACGCTGAGCGCGGTGGCCATCATCGCCTGTTCGGCCGTCGGACTCGCCCGGAACCGCCGGGGCCGAGGTTTGGGCCGCGAAGGGCCATAGACTCGGCCGCACGAGATCACAGGAGGTCGATCCGTGACGGACCCCCGCAAGAAGCCGCCGGTCGACAAGGCGTTGGAGCTCTTCGTGTACGCCCCCCTCGGCGTCACGCTGTACCTGAAGGATGCGTACCCGATGATCCGGGCGATGCTCGTGAACCGCGGGCGCAGCGAGGTGGAGCAGCGCCAGCATCAGGTCACGGGCAAGTTGTCGCATTGGAAGAATGCCGGCGAGGTGGCGCTCGCGTTCGGCCCACCGGAGATCAAGCGTCGCGTGGGGGACCAGCTCACCGGTCTCCGCGAACGCGCGTCGGGTGTGGGAATCCCGGGCGTGGCGCGTACCGTCGTTCCCGAGCCCGCCGAGGAATCAGCCGTTCGCGTCGAGCCGTCACCGTTCGTGAACCGCAACGGGCACGCGAACGGAACCTCGAACGGCACCGCGGTCTCGCTCACCGACGAGCGGACCGCGCCGCCGGCATCGACGTTGCCCATCCCCGGATACGACGAGCTGTCCGCCTCGCAGGTCGTCGAGCGGCTTTCCGGCCTCGGCACCGAAGAGCTCGAAGCCGTTCGCGACTACGAGCGGGCCGGACGGGCGCGCAAGACGATCCTGGGACGCATCGACCAGCTCGTTTCCTGAAGCCGGAATGGAACACGCACGCGCCGCGACGTCGGAGGACGTGGACGACATCCTCCGACTGAGCCTCGCGCTGCGCGAGGAGCTCGAACCCATGCGCGGTGGTCGTCTCTGGCGCGATCGCGAGGCACCCCCCGAACCCTCCCGCGACCGTTACGCCGCGCTGATCCACGCGGACGCGGCTTCCCTCGTGGTGGGCACGATCGACGGCAGCGTCGTCGGATTCGGTCTGGTCGAGCTCGAGGAGCTCCGCTCCGGGGCGATGCTCGGCGTGATGACCGAGCTGTTCGTCGAAGACGGCGCTCGCTCGGTCGGGGTAGGGGAGGCCATCGCCAATCACCTCGTCGCATACTGCGACGAGCGGCACTGCGTCGGCGTCGACGCGCTCGCGCTCCCCGGCCACCGAGCCACGAAGAACTTCTTCGAGGAATCCGGATTCACGGCACGCGCGCTGACGATGCACCGGCCGCACCAAGATCCGCAGACGAACACCCGTTCGATCGATGGCTGAGGCCGTGTCGCCCGAACGCCCGGAAGTCGCGGTCGGCGCGGTCGCGGTGCGGGACCGCGAACTGTTGATGGTCCGGCGTGGCCGGGGTCCGGCCGCGGGCGAATGGTCCGTCCCGGGCGGTCGTGTGAAGTTCGGCGAGGATCTGCGTGAGGCCGTCGTGCGCGAGGTCGCCGAGGAAACGGGGCTCGAAGTCGTCGTCGAGCGGTTCCTCGGTTGGGTCGAACGCATCGGCGACGATCCCGCGCCGCATCATTTCGTGATCTTGGACTTTCTCGTCGACCTGTTGGACCCGAGTGCGATTCCGATCGCGTCCGACGACGCGGCGGAAGCCGCCTGGGTGCCGTTCGACGAACTGGCCCAACGGCGTGTCGTCGACGGATTGATCGAATTCCTGACCGACGCGGGTGTCCTCGCCGTCGACATCGAGATCGATCTCGGTCGCTGAACGCGCGATCCTGAGATCCGCGCCGCACCGGTCACACCGGGGTAGTTTCGTCACTGTGACGCAAACAATGGTGACCAGGCAGTGCCGGTGGTGTAGACGCAAGTTCGTCGCGAACGCCGGGCCGGGCCGGCCCCGCGAGTTCTGCAAGCAGAGCTGTCGGCAGCGCGACTACGAATCCCGCCAGTTCGCCGTCGAACGCGGTCTCGACGAGACGCAACTCATCGTCACACGCGCCGAGCTCGACGACCTGCGGGACAAGCTGTACGTCCTCGAATGCGCCGTCGAAGACGTCGAACGCGATCTGGATGCATCATCGGAACCCCACGAGGTTCGTGAAGCACTGAGCTGGATCCTGGACGCCGCCAGACCGTTGGCGGCACGTTCCGATTGATCAATCGAAACCGAACGCCCATAATCCTCGTTATGTCATCTTCAAGAAGGCGCGGCTGATGGGCGATACTCACGCCTGATGGATCCTCTCGAAGCTGCCGCTTCTCTCGCGCACGCGCTCGTCGGCACCGTGCTGGACTTCGATGCCGCGGTCAAGGTCGTTGCACGCGAGGTGACGGAACGGCTCGGCGACCTGTGTGTGATCACGGAGGTTCGCGGGGACGGAGCGGGAGCGTGGCTCGAACCCGCGACCGTCTACCACCGCGACCCGGCGTCGATCGCATTCGTACGCGCGTTGATGGCGTCCGATCGCAATCGTCTCGGTGAGGGGATCGCCGGGACCGTTGCGCAAACGGGTGAGGTCGTCGTGATCCCGGTCGTGCCCCCGGGTTCCCTCGCAGCCAAGCTCAAGCCGGAATACGTCTCGTTTCTCGAACACGTCCCGATCCACAGTCTCATGGTGGCCCCCCTCGAAACGGGCGGGAAGGTGATCGGCACGATCGCCGTCGTGCGTTCCGACCCCGGGCGTCCGTTCACGGACGCTGATCGACCGGTGCTCCTCGCGCTGGCCGGGCAGGCCGCGCTCGCTCTCCGCGACGCGGGCCTTCACCGCTCGCTGGTCGAGGTCAAGGAACGGTTGGACGCGTCGTTCCGCAACACGCCCGTGGGCATGGCGCTGATCGGGCTCGACGGTCGGTACCTCGACGTGAACGACGCCCTGTGCGATTTCCTCGGCCGCGAACGCGACGAGCTGCTCCGGATGACGTTCTTCGACGTCACGCACCCTGACGATCAGGCGTGGGGGCTCGAGATCCTCGACACGCTCGGTTCCGGATCCAGCAACGTCTACCGGGTGGAGAAGCGCTACCTCCGGCCGTACGGCCCGATCGCGTGGGGCAACCTCTCGATCAGCGCGTTGCGCGACGCGGCCGGTCGACCGACCGCGTGCTTTGTCGTGGTGGAGGACATCACAGATCGCAAGCGCGCCGAACGCTCGTTGCGCGAGAGCGAGGAGACGTTTCGCCTCGTGGCGGATCTCGCTCCGGTCGGCATCTTCCGGACCGACGCCGACGCCCAGTGCCAGTTCGTCAACCGTCGCTGGTGTCAGCTCGCCGGGCTGTCGCCCGACGAAGCCTACGGCTCCGGATGGCGTGACGCCGTCCATCCCGAGGACCGCGCCCGCTCCCGCAACGAGTGGGTGAGCGCGTTCGAGTCGGGCACCGAGTATTCCGGCGAGTATCGCGTTGCGAAGCCCGATGGCACGATCATGTGGGTCGCGCTGACCGCGGTCGCGCTCACCGACGACACCGGGGTCGTCTCCGGGTTCCTCGGCACCGTCACGGACATCACTCACCGCAGAGCGGCCGAAGCGGCACTCCGCGACCGCGCGTTGCATGACGTGTTGACAGGGCTGCCGAACCGCTCGCTCTTCTTCGACCGTCTCGACCAGGCGCTCGCCCGCCTCGGGCGCGGTGCCTCGCAGATCACGGTGCTCTACGTCGACCTGGACGGGTTCAAGGAGTTGAACGACACGTTCGGGCACGCGGTCGGCGACGACGTACTGCGGGGCGTCGCCGATCGGCTTCGCCGCGCGATTCGTCCCGGCGATACCGTCGCCCGTCTCGGCGGCGACGAGTTCGTGCTCCTCCTCACCGATTTCCAGGACACGACGGCCTCGTTACTCGTGGCGCTGCGGGTGCAGCAGGAGCTCGCCGATCCGATTCCGTGCCACGACACGGTCTGCGTCATCGGAGCGAGTGTCGGTGTCGCGAGCACCGCAGATCCGTCGACGCCGCCCAATGAGCTCGTCCGGCGCGCCGACAGCGCGCTCTACACCGCCAAACGCCTCGGCAAGGGGCGCATCGAGATCCACGACAACCTCGACGATTGATCCGTTCCGGGGCCGCGACCGGTCGCCGGTCACACTCGGTACAGCAGGTCGACGTAGCGCTCGAGGAGGGTCTCGACGGAACCGCGCGTCTCGACGGTGCCCGCCATACCGTAGACGGGGGCCATCGTGCCGGCGGCTCCGGGTTGGGCGGCGACCTCGGCCACCGATGTCCGCAGGTCGTCCACGAAGCGAGCGGCCACGCCGGGCTGGGTGTGGCGCAGCGTGACGCAGAGATGCACCGATGCGGGCAGCTGAAGGCCGTTGAGACGCCATCCCTTCTCGGTCATGACGTCCTGGATCCGGTAGACGTCGAGCGTGTCGCACGCGAACGCGATCACCCACAGCGGATCACCGAGGATCCGGAGCTCGGGAACGGACGCGATCCCCGTCTTGATCTCGGCGGCGGTCTCGAGGATGGCCTTCGTCGCGGCGAGGTACCCGTCCTCCCCCATCGCGAGCATGGCCGCCCAACATTCCGCGCTGAGTGCGCCCGGTCGTGAGCCGGCGAACGTCGGCGAGTAGTACAGGCCACCGGTCCAGTCCGCGGTTCGGTACCACTGGTACCGGCGTAGATCGGGATCGCGGTACAACACGACCGACGTCCCCTTCGCGGCGTACCCGAACTTGTGCGTGTCCGCCGACATCGACGTGACGCCGGGCAGGCGGAAGTCGAACGGCGGGATCGGATAGCCGAGCTTCTCCGCCCACGGCAGCACGAACCCGCCGAGACACGCGTCCGTGTGGAATCCGATGCCGTGTTCACGTGCGAGCTCCGACAGCTCCTCGATCGGGTCGATCACGCCCTGCGGGAAGCACGGCGAAGAACCGACGATCGCGATCGTGCGATCGGTGATCGCGGCGCGGGTTGCGTCGATGTCGGCCCGGAAGTCCGCGCCGACCGGAACGGCCACCAGTTCGATGTTGAAGTACTGCGACGCTTTGTGGAACGCGGCGTGCGCCGTGGTCGGGCAGATGATCTGCGGTTCGGTGATACCGCGCTCGACGCGCGCTCGGTCCCGGTAGGTGCGCATGGCGAGGAGGATGCTCTCGGTGCCGCCCGAGCTCACCGCGCCGCAGACGTCCTCGGTACCGTCGGTTCCTCCGCCCAGCATCGCCGCGGTCATGGCGGCGATCTCGGCCTCGAACTTGATCACGCTCGGCCAGAGGTCCACGTGCAACGGGTTGGCCTGCGAGGTGAGGGCGTAGACCTCGTTGAGGAACTCGACGTGGGAATCGTCGCCGTTGTAGACGGCGCCCGACGCGAACCCGTCGTGCCACGCGGGGCGCTCCACGTCGTTCATGGCCCGCATCTCGGCGAGGATCTCGTCACGCGGACGCGCCTGCGGCGGCAGTTGCGTGAACGTCGGGAAGTCGTCGCGATATGGCCGCACCGCGCCCTCGAGTCCGTCGATGACGGGATCCCATTCGCTGCCGGTCATGGTGACTCCTCGGATCGTGGGTCTCAGTGGCGGTTGAGGCGGGCGAACATCTTGCGATTGTGTTTGTAGAAGCCGACGAACTCACCGTACAGCTCGTCGTAGATCGCCCGATCCCCGGGGTCGGGTTCGAAGGTTCGTGTGATCTCCACGTTCGCCGCCACGTCGTCGATCGTGATCTCACCGAGGGCCAGGCCGGTGAGGAACACGGCGCCACGCACGTTGGCCAGGATCGGCTCGGCCGCCTGCTTGATGGTTCGGCCCAGCACGTCGGCGTGGATCTGGCACCACACGTCCGACGCGGCGCCTCCACCGATCATCGTGATCGGGTCGAGGGTGTGCTTCGTGAACCGTTCGACGGTGTCGAGCAGCCATCGCGAGTTGTAGGCGACACCCTCGTAGACCGACCGGATCATGTCGGCGCGCGTCGTCTGCAACGAGAGATTGAGGAAGCTCGCCCGGATCGTGTGGTCCTCGACCGGCGTGCGCTCCCCCTGGAGCCACGGCGTGAAGATCACCTTCTTGGCACCGGCCGGCGTGTTCTCGACGATGCGGTCGAAGGTACGCCAGACGTCGGGGGGCGCTTCATGGACGCGCAGCTCGTCGTCGGCGAAGAGCACGTTGTCGCGCAGGAAGGTGAGGCACGCGCCGGCGGTCTCGTGCTCGTCGGCCACGAGGTAGCGACCCGGCAGGGCCGACGGGATCGATGCGATGTTGTGTAGCAGGTCGGTCTTCTTGAACGGCACATGGCAGGTGAGCCAGGACGACGTGCCGAGATACAGGTGCGCCTCGAAATCCCGTACCGCACCCGACCCGATTGCCGCGGAGTGCACGTCGCCGGTACCGGTCACGACCACGACGTCGGTCGACAGGCCCAGTTCGTGCGCGAGCTCCGGGCGGAGCGGGCCGAGGATCGTGGCCGGTGGCACGAGGTCCGGCAGTTGACGGCGGTCGAGGCCCGTCAACGTCAGGAGGCCGTCGTCGTACTGCACCGCGTTGATGTGCCGGTTGTCGGTCACCCAGTGCACCGCGATCGAATCGTACGTAGCGGCGAAACGGCCGGTGAGCTGTTGGCCGAGCCAGTCGATCGGCTCCAGGAACTTGTACGCCCGCCGGTAGAGGTCAGGGTGTGCGTCCCGCAGCCAGAGGATGTGCGCGAGCGGATCCTTGCCGGAAAGTCCCGGTGCGCCTCCGGTGACCTGCACCCAGCGGCGCAGCTTCCGTACGTCGTACCCGGCGATCGACGGCTTGCCCCGCACGAGCGTGCGGATCGCGCCACTCCCCCGGGAATCCATCCAACTGATGGCGTTCATGAGCGGCGTGCCCTGCTCGTCGACGGCGACGGTTCCCGACCACTGCGACGTGCACGCGATGGCCACGACCGATTCCGTCGGGACGAGACCGCGTGCGAGGAGCCGCGTGGCGGCCCGCACGATCGCCTGCCACCAATCCGACGGCCGCTGCTCCACTCCTCCACCGCTGAGCAGCAACAACTCGGTGTCCTCGAACTCCCACCCCGCGACGGTGCCGTCGAACGAGACCAATGCGACCTTCGGCCCACCGGTCCCGAGGTCGACCGCGAGGACGTGCGGTCGCTCCAAAGGGATCAGAGCGCCACGAGGGCATCGACCGAGGGGGCGAAGTAGTACGAACCGCCGACCGGCCGCGTGAATTCGGTCAACCGGTCGTGTTTCCCGTCGCCGCTCGTGCCGAACATTCGCGCGAGCATCTTGTCGAAACGCGTCGGATCGGCAGAGAACGCAACGAAGTACAGGCCGTGTTGCGCCACGGTCCCGAACGGCGTGCTCCGGCGGTAGATCTCGAGTTCCTCGCCGTCCTCCTCGATGACTACCCGGCTGATGTGAGCGATTGCGGGCTTGTCGTCCAGCTCCACGCTGTCCAGCTTCGTCCGGCCGATCACCGCCTCTTGATCGCCGACGGGCAACTGGTGGAACGCGGCCAGGTCGTGCACCCACTTCATCGTGATGACATGACTCCCACCAGCGCCGGGCCCGTCCGCAACGAGCGCGACCTCAGGCGCCTCCTCGACCGGCGGGTTCTCCGTGCCGTCGACGAAGCCGGTCAGGTCACGGCTGTCGCGGTAGACGAAGCAAGGTTGCTCGGCCGCGAGTGTTGCGCACCCGGCAAAGGCGGCCACGGCGGCCCGAGCGGTGTCCAGCACGACGTCGTCACCGGTCCCGTGGATCCAAACCCAGACGTCGTGTTGGGTCGCGGGTGCGGATCTCCCGTCGGCCGCGATCGACGCGAACGGCGTCAGCCCGCTGGGACTCGCGTCCGGGAACAACGCCCGCGCCGTTTCGGGTCCGAACCCCACCACGATGTTGGCGCCACCGGCCGTCACCGTTGGTTCCCGCAGACGCCCCACCGCCGCTCCGATGGCGGCGGGGTCGTCCCCGACATGATCCAGCTCGAGGTGATGGTGGGTCCGGGTCCCTTGGGCGAAGATCCCGAATTGCGGTGTGGCCATCCGGTCATCTTCGCATGCAGGGGTGCGGACCCACCACCCGCGGCCGATCGTCGCAGACGATCGCCGCAACCGGCATCCGGGATTCAGGACCCGTATCCGTCGAGGGGTGGGCACGAACACATCACGTTGCGGTCGCCGTAGGCGGAGTCGATGCGGCTCACGGGCGGCCAGTACTTCGTGGCCGGGTTCACGTCGCCGGGGAAGGCACCGTCCTCTCGGGAGTAGGCCCGGGTCCAGCCGGTTGCGACGACGTCTTCCGCGGTGTGCGGAGCTCGGGCGAGCGGATTGTCGCCGGCCGGGAACTCCCCCGCGCCGACCTTTCGGATCTCGACGCGGATCGCGAACATCGCGTCGCAGAAACGGTCGACCTCGGTCTTGTCCTCCGACTCCGTCGGTTCGATCATCAGCGTGCCGGCCACCGGGAAGCTCATGGTCGGCGCGTGGAACCCGTAGTCGATGAGCCGCTTGGCGACGTCGTCGACGGTCACACCCGTCTCCGCGGTGATGGGCCGGAGGTCGATGATGCACTCGTGCGCGACGAGTCCGTTGGCGCCCGTGTAGAGCACCGGGTACTGCTCGTCGAGTCGACGGGCGACGTAGTTGGCGTTGAGGATCGCGACCTCGCTCGCCCGCCGCAACCCGGCTTCGCCCATCATCGTCACGTACGCCCACGAGATCGGCAGGATGCCCGCGCTCCCCCAGGGTGCCGCCGAGATCGCACCGGGACCGGTCGACGGGCCGGCTTCCGCGACCAACGGATGGTTCGGCAGATACGGGGCGAGGTGTTCCTTCACCGCGACCGGCCCGACTCCCGGCCCTCCCCCACCGTGGGGGATGCAGAAGGTCTTGTGCAGGTTGAGATGCGACACATCGGCGCCGAACTTGCCCGGCTGCGCGAGCCCGACGAGCGCGTTGAGGTTCGCACCGTCCATGTACACCTGACCGCCGTACTCGTGCACGAGCGCGCAGATGTCGGTGATGTGCGTCTCGAACACACCGTGGGTCGATGGGTAGGTGACCATGAGCGTGGAGAGCCGATCGGCGTGCGCGTCGATCTTCTGTTTGAGATCGTCGAAGTCGACGTTGCCATTGGCGTCGCACGCCACGACCACGACGCGCAGTCCGGCCATCACGGCGCTGGCCGCGTTGGTGCCGTGCGCCGATGCGGGGATCAGGCAGACGTCGCGTTGTACCTCTCCTCGGCCGCGGTGGTACTCGCGGATGGCGAGGAGGCCGGCAAGCTCGCCCTGCGACCCGGCGTTGGGTTGCAAGGAGACGGCGTCGTAGCCGGTGACGGCCACGAGCGCGCGTTCGAGCTCCGCGAACAGCTCGAGATACCCCGCGGCCTGGTCGACTGGGGCGAACGGATGGATCGCCGCGAACTCGGGCCACGTGACCGGCATCATCTCGACCGTCGCGTTGAGCTTCATGGTGCACGAACCGAGCGGGATCATCGTGCGGTCCAGCGCGAGATCCTTGTCGGCGAGGCGGCGCAGGTACCGCAGCATCTCCGTCTCGGAGTGGTAGCGGTGGAAGACCGGATGTTCGAGGAGCGGCGACGTGCGCCGGAGCGCGCTCGGGATGGTGTCCTCGACATCGGCATCGAGCTCGTCGACCGATGCCGACACGCCGAACGCGGCCCAGACCGCAACGACTGTGGCCCGGGTCGTGGTCTCGTCGAGCGAGATGCCGAGCGTGTCCGTGTCGACGACCCGCAGGTTGACGCGCCGCTCCCGCGCGGATGCCGCGATCGACTCGGCCGCACCCGGTGCGTGCACGGTGATGGTGTCGAAGAACGATTCGGTTGCGACGTCCACTCCCGCGGCGCGCAGACCGCCGGCGAGGATCGCGGTCAGTCGGTGGACGCGTGCCGCGATCTGCCGCAAGCCTTCGGGGCCGTGGTAGGTGGCGTACAGGCCGGCGATCACGGCGAGCAGCACCTGCGCAGTGCAGATGTTGCTGGTGGCCTTCTCCCGCCGGATGTGCTGCTCGCGGGTCTGCAATGCGAGCCGCAGGGCGGGGCGGCCCGCCGTGTCGACCGAGACGCCGACGAGGCGGCCGGGCATCGTCCGTTTGTGCGCGTCACGTGTCGCCATGTAGCCGGCGTGGGGACCACCGAAGCCGAGCGGCACCCCGAAGCGCTGCGTCGAACCGACCACCACGTCGGCACCCCACTCGCCCGGTGGCGTGAGCAGCACCAGGGCCAGGACGTCGGCCGCGACGGCGACCATCGCGCCTTGCCGGTGGGCGCGTTCGACCAGGGAGCGGTGATCGCGGATCGCACCACTACTGCCCGGGTATTGCACGAGCACACCGAAGACATCGGTCGACGGCAGATCGGTGACGGGGTCCCCGACGACGACGTCGAGACCGAGCGGTTCGGCGCGGGTGCGCACGATGTCGACAGTCTGAGGGAAGCACTCGGCGTCGACGAAGAACGTCGAGCCGGCCTTGGGGTTCAATCGATGGCACATGGCCATGGCCTCCGCGGCCGCGGTTCCCTCGTCGAGCAGCGATGCGTTCGCGATCTCCATGCCGGTGAGATCCGCGACCATCGTCTGGAAGTTCAGCAACGCCTCGAGGCGGCCTTGCGAAATCTCGGGTTGGTAGGGCGTGTAGGCGGTGTACCACGCAGGGTTCTCGAGCACGTTGCGCTGGATCACCGGCGGCGTGATCGTGTCCGAATAGCCGAGACCGATCAGCGAGGTGAACACGTCGTTGCGATCGGCGAGCTCGCGCAGCCGGGCGAGCGTCTCGGATTCGGTGAGCGGCGCGGGGAGGCCGAGCGGTCCTCGAGTACGGATCGATTCGGGCACGGTGGCGTCGATCAGCGCGTCGAGCGAGTCGTAGCCCAGCACGTCGAGCATCGCGGCTTGCTCCGCGGCCGATGGTCCGATGTGGCGGGTGTCGAACGCTCCGCCGTATTCGAGGTCGGGCAACGTGCTCCGGTCGGCCATGACGGGGTCCTCCGCTTCGCGTGGGTTCGATGAGTCACCGCGGTGACCCTGCTCCCCCTCTGTCGCGGTACCTGAGAGATTCGCCGGTGTCCGTGGCCGGAGCCTCGGACGTTCGACTTTCCCCGTCGGTGAGGGCTCGATGCTCCGTCCGAATCCTCGGTCGGAACACCGTCCCTGCTTTCCAGAGTTGTCTTCCCCCGACGGTCCGGGTGCCTGAGAGATTCCGGGGAGGTTGCTCCTTCGGCGCTCCGGTCACTGGCGTGTGCCGGAGCTCTCCCGTCGGGGGTCGTACGACGCGGCAAGTCTACCCACGTACGAGAAACGGCAGCTTCACGACCTCCCCCGGGACGCGTTTGCCCCGGATGTCGATCTCGACGCGGTGGCCGATCCCGAGACTCGGGTCCAGGAACGCCAGCGCGATTCCCCGCTCGAGCACCGGCGAGAAATTGCCGCTCGTCACCTCGCCGACGCGCTCTCCGTCGTGCACCACGGCACAGCCGGCGCGGGGTATCTGGCGCCCGTCGAGCACGATCCCGGCCAGCAAACGGGCCACGCCCGCGTTCTCCTCCGCCAACAACGGTTCCCGGCCCCGGAACTCGCCCTTGTCCGCGCGCACCACCCACCCGAGTCCGGCCTGCAACGGCGTGATGCCCGGACCGAGCTCGTGCCCGTGGAGAGGCAGGCCGGCTTCGAGACGAAGGGTGTCGCGAGCGCCGAGGCCGGCCGGCTGGACCTCCGCATCGAGGAGCGCGTGCCAGACCTCCGCCGCGTGATCGACGGGCACATGAAGCTCGACGCCGTCCTCCCCCGTGTACCCGGTCCCGGCAACGATGCACTCGGCGCCGTGCCATTCGACCCTGCGAACCGCGAACCTCGGGACCTCGGCGGCAGCGGGCCAACACTTGCCGAGCCGCGCGCGCGCCTCGGGACCCTGCACCGCGAGCACCGCGCGCTGTTGCGTGATGTCGACGATCTCGCTCGCGCCGCCGCCGTGCACCGACGCCGCTTCATGCAATGCATCGAGGATCGGCTCGGTGTTCGACGCGTTGGGCATGACGACGAAGTCGTCCGCGTCGAGCCACCACACGATGATGTCGTCCACGACGTGCGCGTCGACGGGGTCGAGCAGGTGCGTGTACTGCGCCTTCCCCGGCTCGATGCGACCCAGGTCGTTGGTGAACGCCCACTGGAGCGCGTCGAACGCGTCGGCGCCGGATACCGACACCGACCCGAGATGCGACACGTCGAAGACGACCGCATGCTCGCGACAGGCCCGGTGTTCCTCCAACACGCTGCGGTACTGGATGGGCATGTCCCAGCCGCCGAACGGGACCATCTTGGCGCCGAGCGCCCGGTGCTCGGCATCGAGTGGGCTGTGCCGGAGCGGTTCGTCGCGAGGCTCGTCGGTCATGGGCGCCGACGTTAGTTCCTGGGTCAGGCGGATTCGGCGTGGGGGCGTCGGGTGCCGTGGGATCCGGCGTCGCGTGCGTCGGCGCCGGGCGGGTCGACGTCGAGGCGCAGCGGTGCACCCTCACCGAGCCGTTCGCTCAATTGCGAGGGCGGTTCCAAGCCGTACTTCACGAGCAGGTGAAGGTAATCCCGTTGGTACAGCACCTTGATGCGGATCTCCGGGTGGAGCTCTCGCAGACGCCGGGCCTTGCGGTTCTTCTTGGTGACGAGCTTCTGGTTGAGCGTGGTGATCTCGATGTAGAGGTCGTACGCGGGCAGGTAGAAGTCGGGCGAGAACGCCTGTACGGGCTGGCCGTCGCGATCACGTTCGAGCACGAACGTGCGCGGCTCGTAGTCCCACACGATCCCGTAGAAGTCGAGCAGCTTCGCGAACTGCCGCTCCGAGTTGTGCGCGAAGCGCGCGTCCTCGTGTGGTAACGCTTCGTCGGGGTCGAGCGGCGAGACGATGATCTACCCTCCGGCAACGTTCGCGTCGGGACCGACACCCGAAGGAAGCGCCGTGTCCACCGCGGCCGGCCCACTTGCCGGCACCAACTCGTGGATCCGAGTGTCGAGCTCATCGACCATCGCGCCGAGGGGGACGATGTTCAACACGCCCTGGCCGCGCCGCACGAGATCCACGAGGTCTTCACCGGTCCGAGCGATCACCGAGTTGCCACCGTCGAGCACGAGGCTCGCCGAGGAGATCTCCTCGCCGAGGTGCTCCCGCAGATACTCCATGGCCCGGCGCGCCGTCTGCAACGAGACGCCCGAGTCGACGAGGCTCTTGATGACCTTCAGGGCGACGAGGTCACGGTACGAATACAGCCGCTGCGTGCCGCTCCCCTGCGCGTCGGCGAGCGACGGACGGATGAGATCGGTACGGGCCCAGTAGTCGAGCTGGCGGTACGAGATGCCGACGAGCTTGCAGACCTGCGGTCCGCGGAAACCGGTCTCGTTCGTGGATGCCGTGTCCCTGGCCATGTGGTCGGGATCCCCCTGTGTGCTCGAGCGATCGGTCGTGCGTTCGACGATGGCGGCCGGCCCGAGCCGCCCGGAAGGCGAACCCTCAACTGGAGCATCACATCGACGTAGTTACGACCTTGTGACCGTACCTCTCGGCAGCCCAAAGGTCAACGTTGAGCTCGAGTTCCGGTCGAGGGATCGCAAATCGCCCAATCGACGCCCGGCTCGAAACCCGCAGGACACCCGTGCGGGGCCCGGAGCCGTCGGGCTATTGGGCGAAGTCCTCGGGGCGGACGTGGTCGAGGAACTCGCGGAACTCCTCGATCTCGTTCTCGTCCTCCTCGGGTTCGAAGAGCACTCCGGCTTCTTCGAGGACCGCCTCCTCGGCGAAGATCGGCACCGGTTCGGGGTAGCGGACCGCGAGCGCGATCGCGTCCGACGGGCGCGAGGAGATCCGTTGCGACTCGCCGTTGCGGAGGAGCTCCAACTCGGCAAAGAACGTGCCGTCGTGCAGTTCGGTGATGACGACCTTCTCGAGCTTCACCGCAAGATCGTCGAGCACGTTCTTGAAGAGATCGTGCGTCATCGGCCGGGGCGTTTCCATCCCCTGCAACGCATAGACGATCGCCGTCGCCTCGGGGGGCCCGATGAAGATGGGCAGATGGCGGTGACCCTCGACCTCACGCAGCAGCACGATCGGCTGGTTCGTGGGAACTTCGACTCGTACCCCGACCAGCGAGAGACGGATCACAGCATCCTCCGGCGTCTTGGCCCATCACCCTACCACCGGGCCCGAGGGACGACGCGAGCGGGCTCAGCCGGACGGTGGCTCGGGAGCGGAGCCGTACAGCACCGGGACCAGGGCGTCGGGCCGGTCCCGAATGACGTCCCGATCGGCTTCCACCACAGAGGAGAGGTTGCGATACAGGTCGTCGCGGTGCAGGCCGTAGCCGAGCACGAACAGGTCGCCGATCTCGATGCCTCGGTAGCGAACCTCGAGCGGCACGATCCGCCGCACCGAACGGTCGAGGAGCGTGCACACGTCGATCCGGCGGGGGCCGCGGCCCTCGAGCTGAGTCAGGAGGTACGCGAGGCTCAGCCCGGTGTCGACAAGGTCCTCGACGAGCACCACGTCGCGACCCTCGATGTCGAGATCGAGATCCTTCAGGATTCGCACCCGGCCCGAGTCCGGCGCGTACCGCGAGATCGCGATGAAATCGACCTCGACGGGAATCTCCGTGATCGCGCGACAGAGATCCGCGACCAGGATCAGCGCGCCCTTCAGCACGCCGACGAGGACGACGCCGTCGGGATGATCCCGTGTGATCTCGCCCGCCATACGTTCGACGTGGCGCGCGATCTCGTCGCGACCGAGCAATGTCGAGTACGTCACGGTCGAGCACGGGACGGTCGAGCACGGGACGGGCGAAAACGCAGTACGGAGCGCGCTGCGTGTCGTGAGCGGACGTCAGTTCTCGAACGATTCACGGACCGCCTGACGGAGATACGCGGTTCGCAGTCCACGGCCGAGACGGGCCAGCTCCGCGAGTTGTTCCTGCGCCTTCGCTCTCGACTCGGGGTTGCGCTGGCGCATGATCGGGAGGAGCGCCTGACCGAACAACGTGGCCTCGCGCTCGGCGAAGTTTCGGTACATGCGAAGGTGCCGGGCCTCGATCCCGTGCTTGAAGAACCCGGCCGCGAACCGGGCGATCGCGAGGCTCTCCTCGTCGAACAGCACGCGCTCGCCCGATTGCGATGCCGGCGCGAGCAGGCCGAACGATTCGAGCTGGGCGAGCTCGTCGTCGTCGAGGCCGGAAGCCCGGCCGAGCTCGGCCCGCGTGAGGCTGACGCCGCTGGCATCGCCGACGAGATCGTCGGCGCGCCCGTCGTCGAGAGGCACGGGCGGCTCCGTGCGGCGCTTCTTGCGCGTCGGCTTGGCTGTTCCACGCTTGGGTTCCACGGCCGCCTCCACCGTGTCGACGGCCGTCGTGTCGTCGGCCGTGACGGGCTCGGGAGGCACCTGGAGGGAACCGTCGCCGAGCTCGAGCTGTTCGAGTCGTCCTTTGATCACCTTCAACGGGAGGAAATGCTCCTTCTGCTGGTGCAGGATCCAGCGCAACCGCTCGACGTCACCTTCGTAGAACTTCCGGTACCCCGAGGGCGTGCGCTCCGGATCGAGCAATCCCTGGCTCTCGAGGAACCGGATCTTCGAGATCGTGATGTCGGGGAACTCCTCGCGCAACTGCGAGAGCACCTCACCGATCGACAGGTGCGGACGTTCGACCGCCATGCTCATTGCCCCGCCTCACGGCCGCCCCCGACGAAGAACGTCAGGTGATACCGGCCGATCTGCACGACGTCTCCGTGATGCAGCGGCGCGTCGTCGACCCGCTCCCGGTTGACGTAGGTGCCGTTCAACGAGCCGACGTCGCGGAGCGCGTACCGGCCGGCGTCACGCGTGATCTGGGCGTGGCGGCGCGAGACGGTGACGTCGTCGAGGAAGATGTCCGAATCCGGGTGACGGCCGGCCGTCGTGGTCTCCGCCTGGAGCAGGAACTTGCTGCCGGCATTCGGGCCCTTGGAGACGACGACCATTCCGACGCCTTCGGGCAGGTCGTCGATCGCCTCGGTCAGCTCGGCGTCCGCGTCGGCCCGCTCGTCGATTACCGGAATCGTGATCGTGGCGTCGGCGTCGTCGGGCGCGAGGGCCGTACCGCACGAGGAGCAGAAGTTGGCCCCCGCCTGGTTCTCATGCCCGCATCTCGCACAAATCACGCCCGTAGGCTACCCGCTTTTCGGGTGTCTCGGATCCTCGACCTCGACCCCACGTCGAGACTCGGGCCCGGCGCCACCGCAGGTCAGCGCCCTGCTGCCGGTGGAAGGGACCGCCGGGTCCCGCGGGTCAGTGCTCCTCGACCAACGTCCGGTACGCCGGGGCGTCGAGGAGGGCATCGAGCTCGCCGGCCACCGACAGCTCGACCACGAAGAGCCAGCCGCCGCCGAACGGCTCCTGGTTGATCAGCTCCGGCCGTTCCCGCAACGCTTCGTTGACCTCGAGGATCGTTCCCGAGACCGGTGCATAGATCTCCGACACCGACTTCGTGGACTCCACCTCCGCGCAGCTGTCGTTCGCCGCGACGGTCGCGCCCACCTCGGGCAGATCCACGTAGACGACATCGCCCAGTGCGTCCTGCGCATAGTCCGTGATGCCCACAGTGGCCCGGCCCCCGTCGACCCGCACCCATTCGTGCTCCTTCGAATACCGCAACCCCTCGGGGAATTCCATTTCCTTCATTCCTCTATTCGCGATCTCGGGTCCGACAGCGCCCCGCATCCTACGGGACCGAGGACTCCGCGCCCGCCCTCCGGTCGGACCAACCGACAGCCCGGAAAGCCGGGACCGAAGGCAACCGAAGAGCGACTTCGCTTGCGACCGGAGCGATGAAGCGGGTTCGGCCCCGTCCTGCGAACCGAACGCGTCAGCGCAGGACGTTGCGGATACGGCGCGCGTATTCCTGTGCGAGCTGTTGGGCCTCGCGATCGCTGTTCGCTTCCGCCCACACGTGCGTGATCGCATCCTCGGGATCCGGCAGCACCAACGCCCACGCCTCGGGATGCATGATCTTCACGCCGTCCACGAGGAGCAGCTCCCGATCTTGTGATCGCTCCACCATCTCGCGCATCACCGCTCCCTTGCGTTCCCAGGCGGTCGGGACCGCCTCGTGCGCGATGTGCACGGTCGGCAGGGTCTTGACGACGGACGACAACGTCTGGCCGGTCTCGGCGAGGAGATCGAGCAATTTCGCCAGCGTTGCCGTCGCGTCGTACGCGGGCAGGAAGTCGGGCCAGATGAATCCGCCCTCCTGCGACGCGGCAAAATCGACCGCTCCGCTCGCGGCGACCTCCATCAAGTGAGCCGCCGAGAGCTTCGTCCACACGATCTCGGCATCATTGGCACGCGCGATCCGTTCGGCCTCGCGGCTCACCGACACGGGAAGACCCACGCGGGCGCCGACCGACCGCTGCGTGACGAGCGAGACGAGCGCGAGCAGCGCCTGCTCATCGCTCAGGACGCGTCCTTCGTCGTCGATGATGGTCGCCGTCTCACCGTCGGGATCGACGACGAGCCCGAGTTGGCTGCGCGACGACTTCACGAGATCGGCGATTCGTTGTGCGCGCGCCGTCGAGTCCTCCACGGCCGCTGACGCCGAGGCCGTGCTCGCGAAAGGATTCACCGCAAGGACTTCGGCCCCGATCTTCGCGAGGACGTTCGGCATCACGAGCGACGACGAGCCGTACGAGTAGTCGAGGACGACCTTGAACGCGCGGTCGCGCAGGCGCGCGACGTCGATGCTGCGCTCCAGGCCCGCGGTGTAGAACTCGACGGCACGGGGCGGGAACACGATGTCGCCGATGTCGCCCGCGAAGGCGCGGCGGTAGTCCTCGCGGTAGAGCAGGCGTTCGAGCTTGCGTTGCGCGCCTTCGTCGATGTCACCGCCTTCGGCATCGAAGAAACGGATCTCGACACTGTTGGGATCGCCGGGTGTGAGCCGCACGGTGATCCCGCCCTGGGCCCGTTCGTTACGGACCTGGAAGCGGGTCAACGGCACCGGGGCCAGCTCGAGGTCGTCGACGTTGACGCCGGCCAGGTTCAGGCCCGCGATCGCCGCCCGCTTCAAGGCACGCGCGGCGCGGCTCGTGTCGCGGCTGATGGCCACGGTCGAGCCCTTCTTCAGCGACGTTCCATACGCCATGGCCAACCGGACGGCGACCTCGGCGGTGACGTCGACGTTCGCGAGCCCACGTACGCCGCGCCGCCCGAAGAGCGTCCGCGCTCCCCTGCTCTCCCAGACGATCGACGCGTTGACGACCGCGCCGGGCTCGACGGTCTTGAAGGGATACACCTTGACGCCGGGATTGATGACAGCATGCTCGCCGACGAAGCACTCGTCGCCGAGGACGACGCCTTCCTCCGTGCGCGCGTGACTGCGGAGGTCGGACGACCGGCCGATCACCGAACCACGGATCCTCACGAACGGCCCGACGTACACGTGATCGTGGCAGACGGCGCGTTCGAGGAACGCGTGCTGCTTCACCACGACGTCGCTGCCCAGAACCGTGTACTGACGGAGATGGGCTCCGGCCTCCACCCGGCTGTTGTCGCCGATCACGACCGGACCCTCGATCTTCGCGTCCGGGTCGACGTCGGCACCTTCGCCGAGCCACACGCCCGGGCCGAGCTGGAACCCGTCGATATCGACGCGCACGCGGCCGTCGAGCACGTCGGCGTGGGAGCTGAGATACGCCTCCAGCGTGCCGACGTCCTCCCAGTACCCTTCGACGACCTCGCCCAGCAACGGCCGGCCCTGGGCGAGCGCGGCCGGGAAGACGTCACCCGAGAAGTCGACGACCTCGCCTTCGGGGATGAGATCGAAGACCGACGGCTCGAGCACGTAGATGCCGGTGTTGATGGTGTCGGAGAACACCTGTCCCCACGTCGGCTTCTCGAGGAATCGCTCGATCATCCCGTCGGGCCGCGTGATGACGATTCCGAACTCGAGTGGATTCTCGACGCGCTTGAGCGCGATCGACGCGAACGCACCGGAGTCTCGGTGAGCCTTGACGAACGCACCGAGATCGATGTCGGTGAGGACGTCGCCGGAGATCACGAGGAACGTGTCGTCGAGCTCGTCGGCCGCGTTGCGGACCGAACCGGCCGTGCCGAGCGGCGAGTCCTCGGTGGCGTAGCGCATGCGCACACCGAACTCCGAGCCGTCGCCGAAGTAGTTGCGGATGTGGTTGGCGAGAAAGGCGACGGTCACGACGATGTCGTCGAAGCCGTGCTGCGCGAGGAGGCGCACGATGTGCTCCATCATGGGCCGGTTGACCAACGGCAGCATCGGCTTGGGCTGGTTGCTGGTGAGCGGACGCAGACGCGTGCCCTCACCACCGGCCAGGATCACGGCTTTCATGCAATCTCCTCGTGGACGCGGGCGGCCCGGCCGTCACGCAAGGCGACGCGGGCCAGGGGAACGTACTGAACGGTTGCGTACCAACTGCACGCGAGGCCGCCGATGGTGAAGATCCAGGTCGCGATCTGGAGCACGAGACGGACGGCGCCCGAGGCGTTGTCGGCCAGCAGGAAGCCGGGCAACGCGAACATCAGCGCCAGCGTTCCGGCCTTGCCCGCCCATTGCACGTCGATGCGTCGGGCGCCCGCGAGAGCGAGGACGACCACGGCCAGTAGGATCAGCGCCTCGCGGACGAGCACCACCACGCCGACCCACACCGGAAGGCTCCCGTCGACGACGAGCGCCACGCCGGCGGCGATCAGGAGCACGCGGTCCGCCGTCGGGTCGAGGACCTTGCCCAGCTCCGAGCCCTGGTCGAAACGGCGGGCGATGTAGCCGTCGACCCAATCGGTGGCGCCGAGGACGGCGAGAAGGACACCGGCGGCGACAGGCCGATCGTCGCGCAGCAGCAGGACGAGGAACCAAGGGACGCAGGCCAACCGGGCGAGCGAGATCGCGTTCGGGATCGTGACGATCCTCGTTCGGGCGGCGCTCGCTACGGCCATGTCACCAGCGTACGCGCTGTCGCCCCACAGCCCATTCTCGAACAGCCGGCACTCGTTCGTCCCGAGTGAATTCGAATCCAACGGGCGGGGCAAGCGGCCGGTCCCCGGCTCAGGACGGCAACTCGATCTGCGCCGCGACCCGTGCCGCGACGATCGGGCGGATCCGTTCCGCGACGACGGCCTCGTGCCGGGGATGCGTGGCGTACGCGCGGTAGTCGTCGATCGTCGCGAAGTCGGCCACGATCGCGAGGTCCGCGTTGCCCTCGGCGAGATCGAGATCCGCTCCCACCGAGTACGCGCGGATCTCGGGGATGAGATCGGGCAGCTCGTTCAAACCGGTCCGTGCGGCTTCGCGCTGCTCGGGCGTCGACTCCGGTGTGAACGTGAGACACACGACATGCCGGATCATCACAGCAGCCCCGGGTACGCGCCGCCGTCGACGAGGATCGCCGAGCCGGTGAGAAACGACGCGTGCTCCGAGCACAGGAACGCGGCCACCGCGCCGAAGTCGGCGGGATCACCGAGGCGCCCCGCGGGGATGCCCCGGGAGGCGGCGGCTATGTCGGCGCCGTAGAGCTCGTTGACCCGCTCCGTCTCGTGAAGGCCCGGCTGCAGCGAGTTGACCGTGATGCCGTCTGCGGCGACTTCGGTGGCGAGCGTTTTGAGGAACGCGGTCACACCGGCGCGCGCCGTGTTGGACAAGATGAGGTTCGCTATCGGTTGACGCACGGCGATCGACGTGATCGCCACCACTCTCCCCCACCGTTGTGCCTGCATCTCGGGCACAACGCGCTTGCACATCGCGATCGTGGACAGGCAGTTGAGCTCGATCGCCGACGCGTACTGCTCGACGTCGATCGCCGCGAAGTTCCCCGGCGGCGGACCGCCCGCGTTCGTCACCAGGATGTCGACTCCGCCCAGCGCGCGGCGCGCCTCCTCGACGAACGCCGCCGCCCCGTCGATGGTCGACACGTCGGCGACGATCGGGATCGCACCGGAACCGATCTCCCCCGCCGCGGCCTCGATGTGATCCCGCGACCGGCCGCACATCACCACGCTGACGCCCTCCGCGGCGAGTGCCCGCGCCGTCGCGAACCCGAGGCCGCGCGACGCGGCGGCAACGGCGGCACGACGCCCGCTGATTCCGAGATCCATGCGGGGCACACTACCCAACGGGAGCGGCAGCCGAACCCGAGACGCGGGGCCCGGATCGAGTCGAATCCGGAGCCGCTCGAGGCCGCAGCGGTCGAGAGCGGATCAGCTCGGGCCGTGGATCGGGCCGCTCGTGGACCGCAACGACGATGCCGGCCGCCCGGTACGCACCGCGATGATCTCCGCGCAGATGGCGATCGCGGTCTCCTCCGGCGTGCGGGCACCAATGTCGAGGCCGATCGGCGCCATCACCCGCGCCAAGGCGTCGTCGGTCACGCCGGCTTCGTGGAGACGCTCGACGCGCGCCGCGTGCGTGCGGCGGGATCCCATCACTCCGATGTACCCGACCTTGGTCGCGAGTGCGCTCACGATCGCCGGAACGTCGAACTTGGCATCGTGCGTGAGCACGCACACGGCGTCACGTGCGCCCAGACCGTCTCCGACGGTGCGGAGATATCGATCGGGCCAGTCGTTGACGACCTCGTCGGCCATCGGGAATCGCGCGACGGTGGCGAACTGCGCGCGGGCGTCGCACACCGTGACCCGAAATCCGAGGAGCTTGGCCGCGTCCGCCAAGGCGGCGGTGAAGTCCACCGCGCCGAAGATGGCCATGCGGGGTGACGGGGCGAACGATTCGACGAAGACCTCGACCTCGCGTTCTCGCGCCTCACCGTGGCGTCCGTAGTGCCGGGTCGACGTCAGCCCGGACTCCAACTCCCCCAGTGCGTCGCGCGCCACGACCCGATCGAGGTCCGGATCACCCAGCGTTCCTTGCGGCGCGGAGTCCGGCCGCACGAGCAGCTTCGCGCCGACGCTCGCGCCGCCGACCACGGTGGCCAGCGCCACTGGTCGGTCGGCGCGCAGCTCGTCCCGAAGGATCTCGAACAGCGATGCACCCGCGCCGTGTTCCGTCGCCTCGGCGTTCACCATGTCACCAGTCGAGGGGCTCGACGTACAGATGGATCGTGCCCCCGCACGTGAGCCCCACCGCGAACGCGTCGTCGTCGGAGTACCCGAACGAGATCACCCCGCGGGGTCGCCGACCGTCGAGGATCGCGAGCGCTTCGGTGACGACCGCCCCTTCGACGCAGCCGCCCGACACCGAACCGGCCACTTCACCCCGGTCGTTGACCGCCATCGTCGCGCCCGGGTCACGAGGAGCGGAACCCTCGATGCCCACGACGCGCGCAACGGCGATGCGACACCCGTCGGCCCGCCACCGATCGAGGTCGTCGAGAATCTCCTTCACCGCGCGATCACCTCGACGAGATCCTCGAGCGAACCCAACGAATGCCCTTCGACGAGCTCGTCGATCCACGGCAGCGCCGCGGCCATGCCCTGGGCGGTGGGTTCGTATCCTTCGGACGCCTTCAGCGGGTTGACCCAGACGATCCGATGGGCGGTACGCCGGAGGCGCTGCATCTCCCGGCCGAGCAGGACGGTGTCGCCCCGGTCCCAACCGTCGCTGAGGATCAGGACCACCGCACCGCGCGCCAATCCGCGCGAGCCCCACGAGTCGTTGAAGGTGCGGAGTCCCTCGCCGAGTCGCGTACCGCCCGACCAGTCCCGGACGGTCGCGGCCACCGCGGCGAGCGCAGCATCCGGATCGTGCGACCGGAGCTCGTGGGTCACCCTCGTCATTCGCGTACCGATCGTGAAGATCTCCACTCGCCGGCGACCGCTCGCGACGGCGTGCGCGAACCGGGCGAAGGGGCGGGCGTACGGCTCCATCGATCCGCTGATGTCACACAGCACGATCACCCGCCGAGCGACGTCGCGCCGTCGACGAGTGGGACGGGCGACGAGCTCGCCGTGGGTACGCATCATGGCTCGCACCGTGGCACGCGTGTCGAGGCGGCCGGTCCGAGCGCGCGACGGTTCCCACCGATGCGAACGGCGCATCGCGCCCCGCAGCCGCAACCGGGCGATGAGCCGTCGGGCCTCGGCGATCTCACCGGGGTCATAGGTCGCGAAGTCGCGTCGGCGCAACGCCTCCGCCGGGCTCCACCGGACCGTGACGATCGGGCGGCGCGTGTCGCCGGACCGCGGTTCGGGCGGTGACGGACCATCTGCCGGCTCGTCGTCGAAACCGACGTCGACTGCGAGCCGAGATGCCGACGCCGGATCGATCCGGTCGCCCGCCGTGAGCCACCACGAAGCGAACACGTCGTCGTAGTCGGCGAGGTCTTCGGGACGCCCGAGCAGCGTCGCCCGGCCGGCCCAATAGACCTCGGCCCGTTTCGAGAAATCGACGACCGTGAGGGCGCGCTGGTAGCTCAGCGCGCGGTCGAGCCCTATGACCGCGCCTCGGCGCCGGAGCGCGTCGACGAAGCCGAGGGCAAAACCCTCGATCGTCGATGCCGCGTCATCCATCGGACGATCCTTCGACCGCGAGGGCTCCCGAGCCTTCGCCGGCGGCGACGAGCCGGTCGAGCCCGTGCCCCAGGACCCGTTCCTGGTCTTCGCGGTATTTCACGACCGACCCCAGGGTCGATGCCGCGGTCACGGGATCCAGCACCTCGCGACCGAGCGCGGCGAGGGCCCGGGCCCAGTCGATGGTCTCCGCGACGCCCGGGGGCTTGTACAGCTCGAGCGAACGCAGAGTCTCGACCGCCGCCGCGACCTGGCGGGCCAGCGCCTCGGGAACCTCGGGCGCGCGCAGGCGCAGGATGGCGAGCTCGCGTACGAGGTCGGGATGCTCGATCCAGTGGTAGAGACAGCGCCGCTTGAGCGCATCGTGCACGTCCCGTGTCCGGTTCGACGTGAGGATGACAACCGGCGGGTTCGTCGCGCGGAACGTGCCGAGCTCGGGCACGGTGATCGAGTAGTCGGCGAGGACTTCGAGCAGGAAAGCCTCGAACTCGTCGTCGGCCCGATCGATCTCGTCGATGAGGAGGACCGGCGGCACCGCCTCGGTCGACGAGATCGCGCGCAGGAGTGGCCGGGCGATGAGGAACCGCTCGGAGTACAGCTCGTCCTCGACGATCGCGGAGTGCGACGCCTCGAGGGTGCGCAGGTGGAGCAGCTGGCGCGCGTAGTCCCATTCGTAGACGGCCTGTGAGACATCGATGCCTTCGTAACACGGCAGCCGGACGAGCTCGGCGCCGGTCCAGTCGGCCAGCACTCTCGCCACCTCGGTCTTGCCGACGCCGGCCTCGCCTTCGAGCAGCAGCGGGCGGTGCAGAGACAGGGCGAGGAAGATCGCGGTCGCCAGACCGTCGTCGGCCAGATATCGCTGCGCCGCCAGCGCGGCACTCACCTCCCCGACATTGTTCACCATCTCCCAATCGTACCGGGCTCCTGCCGTGCCATCGCCGCCCAACCGTGATGGCGAACGATGCGTGGATCGAGTGCCGGAGTGGCACCCCGTCCGCATCATCGAGTGGCGTTCGCAGTCGGTCCCGGCCGAAGTACACTCGTGTCCGTTGTGACCTCCCTGCGCAGTTCGCTCCTCGGTGTGTTCGCCGCGGCATCTCTCGCCGTCACCGGTTGTGACGCGGCCGCGCACGCGACGCGTCCGCGGGGAGACACGGCGCCCGCTCGACCGACACCCGCTCGAACGCCGCCCGCCGCACAACACCACCGGAAGTCCGGCACCACCAAGCCGACACGCGCGACGGCCGCACCGGTCGTCCCGCGCCGGACCCCGACGCGCGCCAATCCTCTGCGCGTGTTGCTCGTCGGTGATTCGGTGGCCGGTTCGTTCGCCCCGGGTCTCGAGCGGGCGCTGACCCCGTGGGGAGCACGATTCAGGGACCGATCGTTTCCCGGTTTCGGGCTCACCTCCACCTCTCCCGGTTTTCTCTCCGACGGCACGCCGTGGCCGTCCCGATTCGAGGAATGGCCTTCCGTCGTCGATTCCACCGTCCGCGCGTTCGATCCCGACGTCGTGTTCGCCTACGTCGGCGACTGGGATCAGATCGACCGTGTCGCCCTGGGTCGGCGCATCAAGGCGTTCTCTCCCGAATGGCGCCAGTGGTATCACGACGTACTCGATCTCTACGTCCGGCACCTCACTGCACGCGGCGCGCACGTGTACTGGGTGTTGCTCACCAAGGATGTCCGGCCCGAGCAGCAGCGGATCAACGATGCGGTCAACCGCGAGTTCCTGGCGCTCGAGGCTCGTGTGCCCGATCGGGTGACCACGGTGTCGATCGACCGGGCGATCGTGCCGAACGGTCCCTTCGTCCAGCAGATGCATCTGCCGGACGGCCGGGCGATCGACGTCTGGAAGCTGTTGCACTTCACCCCCGAAGGCGCCGATCTCGTGGGCAACGCGCTCGTCCACGACCTCGGCGCGACCTGGGGTCTTGCCGGCTGAAGGTCGACCGGCCCCGCTCACACGCCGGCCCCGATGACGGAGGGGCCCGGTTACAAGCGCTCGAACGGAATCGTGAACGCGGGGTGCTCGCAGCCGCCGTCGACCTCGAACACCTTGCCCGTGACCCAACTCGACGCGTCGGAGGCGAGATACAGCACGCACGCGGCGATGTCCTCGACCTGTCCGACGCGTTGCATCGGCGTGTTGTCCTCGAGTTGGCGGCGGATCGAATCGTCGGTGAGCACCGTGGCCAGCGCGTCGGTCTCGACGCCGCCGACTTCGATCGCGTTCACCCGTACTTTCGGCGCGAGTTCGGGTGCCATCTCGCGAGTCATGAACGACAACGCGGCCTTGGCGGTGCCGTACGCCGTGAAGCACGGCTGGACCATGCTTGCCGCGCGCGAAGAGATGTTGACGATCGCGCCACCCCCTCCCGCGACCATGTGGGGCACCGCGAGACGAGTGAGCAGGAACGCGGAAGTCACATTGAACCGGAGTGCCTCCTCGAACGCCGACTCACCGGTCCGCAGCAGTGCTTTCGGCGGCCAGCCCCCGGCGTTGTTCACGAGGATGTCGAGCCGGCCGAACTCATCGGTGGTCCGCCGGACGAGGGCCTCGAGCTGGGAGCGGTCCGTCACGTCGCACGGCACCGCGATCGCGCGACTCCCGCGATCACGTACTTCGCCCGCCGTGCGCTCGATCTGCTCGACCGATCGAGCCGCGCACACCACGTCCGCGCCGGCCTCGGCCAGCGCACGGGCGATGCCGGCGCCGATCCCCCGACCGGCTCCGGTCACCACCGCGACCCGATCGGTCACCATGAAGCGGTCGAGAATCATGCGCCGTCCTCCCGGACTGTGAACGAGCCGAACCGGCGCCGACCCTACCGGCGTGCTTGACGCCGCACCACCGCGTCGCCGACGCTTCTGACGTCGCGGCGCCGGCACGCAACCGATCGCGAGGAGCACCAGATGACGTACCGAGTGATCCAGTGGGCGACGGGCAACGTCGGCCGTGCGGCCATCGAAGGCGTGATCAACCATCCCGAGCTGGAGCTCGTGGGCACATGGGTGCACAGCGAGGCCAAGGCCGGACGGGACGCGGCCGAGCTCTGCGGGCTCGAGCCGATCGGTGTCATCGCGACCGCCGACGCCGACGAGATCCTCGCCCTCGACGCCGATTGCGTCGTCTACAGCCCGATGCTCGCAGCGCCCGATGACGTGATGCGGCTGCTGCGCTCGGGCAAGAACGTCGTGACTCCCGTCGGCTGGGTCTACCCGTTCCACAGCAAGGGCGTGGCCGAGATGGAAGCCGCATGTCGGGACGGCGGTGTCACGCTGCACGGAACGGGCATCCATCCCGGCGGCATCACCGAACGGTTCCCGCTCATGCTGTCGTCGTTGTGCACGAACATCCGCCACGTCCGGGCCGAGGAGTTCTCCGACATCCGCAGCTACCGCGCCGATTTCGTCGTGCGAGAAGTGATGCTCTTCGGCAAACCGCCGGAGCAGGCGGCCAAGAGCCCGATGCTCCGCCTGCTCGGCGACGGGTTCTGCCAGTCGATCGACATGGTCGCGGCGGAGTTGCAGCTCACGCTCGATCCCGACAAGCGCGCCGCCCACGAGATGGCCGTAGCCACCGCACCGATCGTCACGCCCGTCGGCACCCTGGAACCGGGCACCGTGGCCGCGCAGCGCTTCACCTGGCAGGGCACCGTCGACGGCGAGCCGGTCATCACCGCGCGCGTGAACTGGCTCATGGGTGAGGAGCACCTCGATCCCCCGTGGACGCTGGGGGGACAGCGGTTCGAGATCGCGTTCGACGCGGATCCCCCCGTCGAGGTGACCTTCCATGGGATGCACCCGTCCCGTCCCGAGGAGGGCCTCGACCGCAACCCCGGGATCGTGGCCACCGCGATGCACTGCGTCAACGCGATCCCGTACGTCTGCGTGGCCGAACCCGGGATCAAGACCTACCTCGACCTCCCCCTGATCGCGGGGCGGGGCGCGTCGTCGCGCTGAACCGGCCTCTTCGAGGGTTCGCTCGTTCCGAGCAGGCATACTGAGCCCGTGCTACCCGACGAGATCAAAGCGCTCGCAGCCCGCGTGTCCAACGCCGGGCGATGGGGACCCGACGACCAGCGCGGCACCCTGAACCTCATCACGCCCGACGTCGTGCAGCGCGGCGTGCGCGCCGCGCGCCAGGGCAAGGTCTTCTCGCTGGCAATCCCGTTCGACGAGGACGGACCGCAGAACGGTTCGATCCCCGGACGCGACAACCCGACCCGTTCGATGCTGTGCGTCGACGTGTCGTTCACCGGCGATCGGGGCGATTTCTGCACGAGCGACGACGCGTTCAGCATGGGTACGCAGGCCGCCACCCATTGGGACGCGCTGGCCCACGTGTCCTATGAAGACCGTCTCTACAACGGCGTGGCCTCGAACGTGATCGACGACCACGGAGCGCAGCGGCTCGGCATCGAGCACTTCGGACCGGTCGTGAGTCGCGGCGTGCTCCTCGACGTCGCGCGCGTCCACGGCGTCGAGTCCTTCGAGGATGGTTACGCGATCAGCGGCGACGACCTCGATGCGGCCGAACGACTGGCGAACGTCGAAGTCGAACCGGGCGACATCCTGTGCGTCCGCACCGGGCAGATGGCGCACCTGCGGCGCGGCGACAAGGGTCGGTACTCACACCCGAGCCCCGGTCTGTCCACGAAGAGCGTCGAGTGGTTGCACGATCACGACGTCGCCGCGGTGGCGACCGACACGCTCGTGTTCGAGGTCTGGCCGTGCGAGGATCCCGCCGTGTTGCTGCCGGTGCACCTCCTGCACCTCGTCGACATGGGGATGCCCCAGGGCCAGGTGTGGGCACTCGACGAGTTGGCCCATGATTGCGCGACCGACGCGCAGTACGACTTCCTGCTGACGGCGTCGCCGCTACCGCTCACGCGGGCGGTCGGTGGTCCCGTCGTGCCGACAGCCGTCAAGTAGCGCGGGAGCGTCGCGGTTCAGCCGCCGGCCGCGGCACCTCCGCCGCCTCCGCCGAACCCGCCGCCACGACCGAAACCGCCGCCTCCACCGCCGGCCGCTCCGACCGACAATGACGTGATCGTCATCGAGCCGTCCTTGTTCTGGATGCCGGTCACGACGACCGTCGATCCCGGCGTCACGTCGTTGAGCGTGGCCGTGGCCGTCTTGGTGAGGGTGGAGGCCTTGTTGGTGGTGGCCAGGACGGTGTCACCGTTCGCGTTGGTCACGTAGACGTCGCTGCCGTCGACGAGCTTGACGGTACCCACCGTTCGAGTCGTGGATCCGACCGCCGGGGTACCACCCGCCGCGCCCGCGGCGCCGGCGGCTGCTGTTCCCGTCGCTCCGGTGCCGGTCGCTCCGGCCGCGCCACCTGCTCCGGCGAACCGACGGGCGAACGCGGCGAAGCCGCTCGTCCCGGTCGTCGACGCGGCGGCGGAGGAACCCTGGTGCTTCTGCACCTGCACACCACCGAAGAACCCGGCCGCGGCGACCACACCGGCGGCCAGGACCGCGGTCAACCCCGTCAGGACGCGCCGCCGCTGCTTCACGACGGGCACGAAGTCTTCGTCGGCGTCGTCGTAGCCTCCCGATGGTGCGACGTACCCGCGGTCCTCGTGGTGATCGGCGGCGAACGCCCCGTCGTGTGTGTCGGTCTCCTCGAGCGCCTCGATCGTGTCGGTTTCGTCAGTGGTCATGGAGAACTCCGATGTCGTTATTCATGGCGAAGGGCTTCGATCGGGCGCAGCGAGGCCGCGCGATTGGCGGGAAAGATCCCGAAGAACAGGCCGACGGCCACCGCGACGCCGAACGCGAGGGGAATCGAATACGGCTGGACGACGGGCGTGACGCCGACGATGCGGAACTTCGTGCCGATCAAGCCGACGGCCACACCGACGATCCCTCCGATCACGCTCAGGAGCACCGCTTCGGCCAGGAACTGGCCCAGGATGTCGGCCCTCCGTGCGCCGATGGCCTTGCGGATGCCGATCTCGCGTGTTCGTTCGGTGACGGTCACGAGCATGATGTTCATCACGCCGATACCGCCGACGAGCAGGGAGATCGCGGCGACGGCACCGAGCAACACGGTGAAGACGCGGTTGGTGTCATTCGAGGTGGCGAGGAGCGTCGCCTGGTTGAGAACGTTGAAGTCGGGCACGCCGTTGGTGATCTTGTGCGTTGCGGTCAGCGTGCCGGTGACCTCGTTCGACGCGGCATCCATCACTGAGCTCGACCGCGCTTCCACGACGATGTTGTTCACTTGATTCGTGTAGCCGGTCAAGGTGTCTTGCATCGTCGTGTATGGGATCAGAGCAACGTCGTCCTGATCCTGCAAACCGTTGGTGCCCTTCGCCTTGAGCACCCCGATCACCTGGAAGTTCGAACTGCCGATGGTCATCGTGGACCCGACGGGGTTCGTCGTGCCGAAGAGATTGTCGATCACGGTCTGGCCGAGCACGACAACGCGAGAATGTTGCGACAGGTCGGCGTTGTCAAAGAAGCGGCCGTTGGTCACCGACAGGCCCCGGACACCTTTGTACGACGGCGTGGTACCGAGCAGCGATCCCGGCGTGTACGTCGCACCTTGAAAGGTCGCGATCGCCGACGCGCTGATCGTGGGCGCGACGGCTTTGACGTCCGGTGCGTTCTGGACGCTCTCCAACGCCTTCACGTCGTTCAACGTCAGTGCGGCGATCCGGCTTTGGGTTCCTGCCGTGGACCGGAAGCCACCTCGCCCGAAGCGCTGCGTGAAGATCGTCAAGTTGTTCGTGCCGAGGCTCTCGATCCGCTGGCGTACGGCGACACCCGAACCATTCCCGACGGCGACGAGCAGAATGACCGAACCCACCCCGATCAGGATCCCGAGCATCGTGAGCGCGGCACGGAGGCGGTTGGCGCTGAGGCCATGCACGGCAATGCGGATGTTTTCTCGCATCCTCATGCCGGCACCCTCCCCAGGTCCGTGTGCGGGACGCGCGGACGTGGCCCGGCCAGGGGGGAAAGCCGGCGGTCTTCCGAGAGCCGACCGTCGGCCAGCCGCAACACCCGCTTCGCGCGCTCCGCAACGTCGGGTTCATGGGTGATGATCACGATCGTGCGGCCCTGCGCGTTCAGACCTTCGAGGATGTCGAGCACTTCGGAGGTCGATTTCGAATCGAGGTTTCCCGTGGGTTCGTCGGCGAGGAGGATTGCGGGATCCGTAACCATGGCACGCGCAATCGCGACACGTTGCTGTTGCCCACCGGAGAGTTCCGACGGCAGGTGCTCCATCCGATTCTCGAGTCCCACCGTGCGCAGCGCCTCGAGCGCGCGGGCTCGCCGTTCCTTCGGCTTCAACCCCGCATACACGAGCGGTAGCTCAACGTTGCGTATGGACGACGTGCGGGGGATCAAGTTGAAGCTCTGGAACACGAACCCGAGCTTGCGATTGCGTACCAATGCCAGGTCGGATTCCTCCATGAGCCGGATGTCCACGCCGTCGAGCAGGTAGCGGCCACGGGTCGGCACATCCAGGCATCCCATGATGTTCATCAACGTGCTCTTGCCGCTGCCGGAGCTGCCCATGATGGCGACGAAGTCGCCGCGTTCGATTGTGAACGAGACACCCCGCAGCGCGTGGACCGCAACGTTGCCGGGCATGAAGGTCTTCGACACCCGATCCGCGACGACGACTGCGGGCTGATTCATCCGCCTCTCCCGCCACCGAAACCGCCTCCGCCACCGCCCAGACCGCCACCGCCCAGACCGCCGCCGCCCAGTCCCCCTCCGGCGCCGGTACGAGTGCCGGCTCCCACACCGGTCGTCGCGGTACTGACCGAATTCCCGAGCGTCGATGTCGACACCACGATCGTCTGTCCTTCTTTCAAGCCACTGACGATCTCAGTCGTGGTATCACCGCGAAGACCGACGGTGACCGTTTGTGGTGTCTGCTTCTTGCCGTTGACGACCGTAACGGTGCCGACGTTGTTGCGCCCCTGGACGGCCGCGCTCGGCACGTTCAGAACTCCCGAAGACTTCGCGATCACGACGGTGACCGAGGCCGTCATCCCCGGCTTCACAGCCGGGTCGGTCTGGTCGAGCGCAATCGTCGCACCGTAGGTCACCACGTTGCTCGTGACGGTCGACGTGGGAGCAATGCTTGCGACGTGTCCCGAAAGCTGGGTGGTCGCCAGCGCGCTGAAGCTCACTGTTGCCGGCATCCCGACCTTCACCTTCGCGATATCGCTCTCTGAGAAGGTGGTCTGGACGTCGAGCTGGCCAAGATTGGTCATCGTCACGAGGGCGCTCGAGCTCGACGAGCTACTGGAGCCCGACGAGCTGCTCGAACCCGATCCCGAACCGCCCGATGACGTTCCGCCGGAACCCCCGCCACCCAATGACGAACCGCCCGACGAACCGGATGAACCCGACGACGAGGATGACGACGAGGAAGCCGAAGCCCCCGCGACCGAGGACCCTCCGCCGGACACCGTGGAGCCCACGCTGCCGTTCACCGCGGTCACCGTTCCACTGATCGGGGCGATCAACGTTGCATCGCGCAGGGCCTTCTGCGCGGCGGCCACGGAGTTCTGCGCCTGGACGATCGCCGCCTGGGCACTCGCCACCTGGTCGGCGGTCGGAGGCGCGGCCTTCGTGGCGTTCGATGCCTGGGTCGCCTGTTGGGACAGGACTGCGCCGTTGAGTTGCTGCTGCGCGGTCGTGATGGCCTGCTGATCCTTGGCCAGGCCGTTGGTCTGCGCGTTCTGGGCGTTCGTGAGTGCCGTCTGATCCTGGGCGAGCTGGGTGGACGGCTTGCCGGCGGTGGTGTCGGCGTCCAACGTCGACTGCGCGTTGTCGACGGCAGTTTGATACTGCGCGGCGTTCGTCGTCGCGTTCGATTGCGCCGTGGTCAAGGCAGTTTGCGCGTTGTTCACCTGGAGCTGAGCCTGCTGCGCGGCGACGTTGTTCTGCGCGAGTTGCTGTGGTGTCTGCCCGTTCTCGAGCACACTCAACTTCGCCTGCGCCGATGCGAGATTCGCTTGCGCGGTCGAAAGGTTCTGTTTCAACGTCGTGGTGTCGAGCTTGGCGAGTACCTGGCCGAATGTCACCTCGTCACCGACGGCCGCGTCGAGCTCGCTCAACGTTCCACCCGTGACGAAGCTCACCGATGCCGTGAGCCCGGCGGCGACGTTGCCGGACGCCGTGACCGTCGACATCACGACCCCGCGTTGCACGGTGCCAGTCCGGGTCACGGTCTGCGTCGACGACGCGGTGCCGACCACCGAGTAGCAGACGATCGCTGCGGCAATGAGTACGGCCCCCAGCGTCAGGTTGAGTGCCCGCACGGTCTTCGTCTTCACTGCCATCTCGTCTCGCCTCGCTGTACGTCGCCGGTCAACCGGCGAGTGATGGAGTAGGTGTTCGGCAGTCGATCAACTCGAGAGCGAAGGTGGCGCGGTGTTTCCGCCACTACCCGGCCCACCTGTTCCGCCCGGTCCGCCGTTCGGTCCCGTGGGCCGGAGGGCCGCGCAGGTCTTCATCGCGGCCTGTACCGTCGGGTCACTCGTGTTCGGGCGAGCCGCGTTGGCGCCGGTTCCGAACTTCACGCCGTTCCTCGTGAGGCAGGCGCGGTACGCGTTGAATGCCGCTCCGCCCCGGAAACCGAACTTGGGAAGCTTGCTCGCGCACGCCTTCTGCGCGGCCGCCCACTTCGTCGGGTCGACGCCGGCCGGAGCCTGACGAAGGCCGCCCCGGAATCCGCCACCCCCGCCGAAACCGCCGGCGTCACCTCCCGATCTCGGCCCGTTCGGGATCCCGCCCGAAGACGGCGTCCCATTCGGGTTCGCCCGGCGCGACGATGGGGACAGCGTGTTGTTGTCGTCGGGCCGCCGAGCACCGAAGTTCGCGGGCAGCTTGATGCCCTTGCCGGTCAGGCACTTGGCGTAGGCCGCGAGTGCCTTCTGCCGATTGGCGGCGGTGGGCGCCGTCGTCGTGCTCGACTTCGGGTTCTTCTTCGCCACGGTCGCGGCTCCGGCGGTGGCCGAGCCGGCGAACGTCGCGACGGCGAGTGCCGCGACGGCGATGACGCCGGCTCCCCGCCGAGAATTGCGGGTCGAGCTCGCCGAGTCTGGAGTGCGCTTCAGGTTCACTTCGTTCCTCTCGCTGTCGGCTTGTGATGGGCGACGTCTCGATAGCCGGGGACTGCAACCGAGACGTCGCCTGCTAGGAACATCTCAACACGCTTGATTCGGAATCTGCTGTCAATAGGCTGAAGAGACGATAAGAAGGCCGCTCAATCCACCGATTCCAGCGCCAAATCCGGACTGACCTCTACCAGCGGGAGCCTGAACCGGACTTTCGTGCCGCCACCGTCCGCAGCTTCGGCGGTGACGCTTCCGCCGTGCAGCTCCGCCACTCGGCGCACGATCGCGAGACCCAAACCCGACCCCGGCATCGAGCGGGCGGCCGGAGCCCGGTAGAAGCGGTCGAACACGTGGGGTAGATCTTCCGGCGCGATACCCGGCCCGTGGTCGCGGATGACCACCTCACCGCCCGTCGACATCACTTCGACCGTCCCGCGTGGCGGGCTCCACTTGCAGGCGTTGTCGAGCAGGTTGCCGATCGCGCGCAGCAAGAGCTGGCGTTGTCCGTGCACGAGATTGTGTTCGATCGTGCCCTCGTCGATCGTCAATTGGGGTGAATGCAGACGGGCGCGATCGACGGCCTGCCCGATGAGCTCGTCGAGCCAGAGATCGGCGAGTTCGACGTCGGACGGCGGCACGTCGTCACGGGCGAGCTCCACGAGATCGCCGACGAGCAGACTCATCTCGGTCAACTGATCGGTCACGTCGGCCAGCAGCCGCTCTCGATCCGCAGCCGGCATGTCGTGCTGCAGCGCGAGGACCTCGATGTTGGTGCGCAGACTCGTCAAGGGGGTGCGCAGCTCGTGGCTCGCGTCGGCAACGAGCTGCTGCTGTTGACGTCGTGCCGCGTCGAGCGCGGCGAGCATCTCGTTGAAACTTGACGCCAGCCGTCCCACTTCGTCGTTTCGCTGGACGTCGATCCTCGCCGTGAGGTCCTGGGTCTCGGCAACGTGCTCGACGGTCGACGTCAGTCGCGCAACGGGCCGCAGCGCCGCGCGCGCGACGACGAAGCCAAGACCGACGGCCAGCACGATGCCGCCGAGTGAGATGAGCAGCAAACTGATGCGCAGCTGACTCAAGCTGTGGTCGACATCGCTCATCGAGCGCGCAAACTGCAGCACTGCTCCACCTGATCCACCGGGTGTGAACGCGGTCTCCACCCGCACGCCGATGACCCGGACGTGAACGCTGCCGACGTGCTTGTCGCTGTACCAGAAGTCCTTGCCTTTCGCGACGTTCGCGAGATCGTTCCGACTCACGGGGATGATCGCCTGGCCTCCGGGGCGTGCAATGAGGGATCCGTCGGCGGCGTTGATCTGGAAGAACTGCGTGTCGTTGCGGAATGGGGTGTCAGCCGGCCTTCGATTGAACCGATCGGGATCGATCGGGCCGCTGATCACGCGACCCACCTCGGCACGCAATCGGCTGTCGGTCTCGTTGCGCAGCTGGCGGCGGACCGCCAGGTATCCGATGCCGGACGCGAGCACGATCGCGATGGCAACCGCCGACGCGGCGACGAGGATGAGGCGGGCCCTGAGGCTCATGACTCTCGTAACACGTAGCCGACCCCGCGGACCGTGTGGATCAATCGAGACTCGCCGTCGGCCTCGGTCTTCCGCCGCAAGTACCCGATGTAGACCTCGAGCGAGTTCGAGTTGGCCCCGAAGTCGTAGCCCCAGACTCGTTCGAAGATGACCTCACGCGTCAGCACCTTGCGGGCGTTCCGCATCAGCAACTCGAGGAGCGCGAACTCGGTGCGGGTGAGTTCCATCGGCCGGTCGCCCCGGTGTACGTCGCGTGTCTCCGGGTCGAGGACGAGATCGGCGAAGACCAGCGGCGAAGTGCTATCGGATCCGGAGCGGCGAAGGAGCGCCCGGACACGCGCCAAGAGCTCTTGGAGCGCGAAGGGTTTGACGAGGTAGTCGTCGGCGCCCGCGTCGAGACCGACGACACGATCGGCCACCGTCTCTCGCGCGGTGAGCATGAGGATGGGGGTGCGGTCCCCCGCGGCACGGACGCGCTTGCAGAACTCGAGGCCATCCACCCGCGGCATCAAGACGTCCAGCACGATGGCATCCATCGGTTCCACGGCGAGACGCTCGAGGGCTTCCGCGCCGTCGGAAGCCTCGGCGACGTCGTAACCCTCGAAACGCAAAGCACGCTCCACGGCCCGGCGGACGGCCGGCTCGTCGTCGACGATCAGGACTCTCATGCAATCAGTCTCGTCGATCAAGCTGAGATTCCACTGAGATACCCGGCTTCAGGGCGTATCAGCGCTGGTCGGCGCGGTCGAGCCTGAGGGCGAGCACGGGGCAGGCAGCCACCGTCTTGCGCGCCAGGTTCAGGAGCTCGTCGTCGACGGTCTGGCCGTCGACGATCGGATAGCCCCAGTCGTCGAGACGAATCCGCTCCGGCAGCATCTCGGCACACAGGCCGGCGCCGTCACAACGGATGGGGTCGACGCGCAACCGGTGTTTCATCGCCAATCCTCCCCCGTCGCCGGCACCGGCAGGACGGGTGTCTCCCTCACGCCACGGCACGGACGGCCGGCGACGTGGTCTGCGAGGTCGTCGGCGAAGACGGTCATCGCGCTGCGGAGGAAGCGGACCACGCCGTCGGGATGGCGACACGCACCCCTTCCCTCGACGTCACCGCACCAACGGTGCAACTGCTCGAGTGCCGTCCGGCCCGCCCGCCCCGCGACCACCGCGGTGAACGCGTTGGCGATCCCCGTCAAACCGTTGACGCACGGACCACACTGTCCGGCGTTCTCGCGTGCCATCCACTGGACGACGCGTGCGGATTCGACAAGACCACAGTGCCGCGTGGAGAGCGGGAAGACCGCCCCGCAGCCGATGGCCGCACCGAGGGGACGAAGGTACGCGTTCGAGATTCGCGCGTCGGCGATCGCGGCGGGTGGAAGCCAGGTTCCGAAGTACCCGCCGATGAGCACGGCGGTCGTCGGCTCGACACTCCCGGCGGCCACGAGCACCGCGGCCAAGGAAGTGCCGAAACCCACTTCGTGCACGCGGTCGTTGACGGTGAGCAAGGTCGTCCCGGGCTCTTCCCGGGTCCCGGCTTCGCGAAACCATGAAGGCCCGTACGTCGCGATCTGTGCGACGTGGGCGAGAGTCTCCGCGTTCTGCACGAGTGTCGGACGCCCGTCGACACCGCGTTCGAACGGTCGCGGTGGCGTCATGGTGGGTTTCGCGGCCCCACCATTCAGGAAGTGCACGAGCGCCGTCTCTTCGCCGGCGACGTAGCGCGGCGGCACGGCGACCACGCGGATGTCGACGCCATCGGAACCCTGTCGTTCGGCGATCGCATGCTCCAACGATTCGAGCGAACCGCGGGAAGTTCGCTTGACGCATACGAATATCTTGCCGGCCCCGACTGCACTCGCCGCGACGACCGCGCCATCGAGCACCAGATGCGGCATCAACATCAACAGCAAACGGTCCTTCGCGCTGGTCGGCTCGCCTTCCGTCCCGTTGACGACGACGACGGGCCGCCGTCCACGTTCGGCCACGGCGCGAAACTTGGTCCCGGTCGGAAAGCCGGCCCCGCCGTGACCCCGCAGCCCGCTGAGCTCGACCAGATCGACGAGCTCGGATCTCGATCGTCGGCTCGGCGTTGGCGGTGCCGGGGCTTCCAGTCGATGATCAGCCAGTCCGAGGCGGCCCCCATGAGACGGAACCTGGGCGAGCAGGCGGAATCCGTCACGCGCCGGACCGCCGGACATGCGCCGACGCGACGAGGTCGTGGCGGTCATTGTTGCCCTCCCGGCGCAATGGTGCTCACGCTCGTGGTCCGGGTGGGATGCAACAAGGTCGTCGGCGTGCCGGCCGCCTTCGCCCAGCCTTCATGCAGCGGCCCGGCCACTACCCAGGCGCTGATCGCGACCGGAAGGGCAACGCTCACCAGGCCTGCGATCGCGCGGGTGGTCAGGGCCGTGGCCGGGGCGTCGGCGATACGAGTCCAGACCGCGAGGACCACCACCATGATCGCGGCCGCGTCGAGCGCGAGCATCCAGACCTGCCGAGCATCGCTCCCCACGCCCAGTCCGTGGACGAGCGCGACCGGCCAGCACGCGTACGCCGTCCAGTGCACGATCCGCCAGGTGCGATACCCCAATCGGACACGCAACAGGCTCGTGACAATGAGCGCGATGAGCAGATCAAACGACACTGCGCCGAGGCCGAGCCACACGGGCCGGTAGGGCGAACGGAACGGGATGACGGCGTCGAGCCAACCGATCGGAGCGAAGCCGTCGAGCACCGCAATGGCGATGTGGAGAGCGAGGAAGACCACGACACACAGCGAGACGCTCCGGTGCAGCCCTTCGATCACGAATCTCGGCCAGCGGGGTGCCTTCCAGCGAACGGAGGTCAAGATTCCCAGGACCACGGAAGCCGTCAGCATCACCAGCGCAGCGACGCCCGTACCACGAGTCATGTACCACAGGGCACGGGAGGCCTGCGTCGCCGCGAGGACCGAGGTCATGGGCCGTCCTCAGCCCAACTGCGGGCGGCGTGCCCAGTTTGCGGAGCACGCCGAACGCATCGTCGTGGCGCTCGACATCACGAGCCACCCGATTGGGTGATGACTCCACCGCCGCCACCGAGATCGGGCGAAGAGTTCGACGGCGCCAGATCGCTCGGCGGCTGGAGGCCCGGATCGTTCGTGGCGTTGCCATTCGACCCGTCGATACCGGTCGCGTTGCCTGAACCGTTCCCAAGGTTCGCGGGGATTGGACCGACAGGCACCGGGTTCGCCCCGGGTGCCACGGACTTGCTGCTGCGCAGTGTCACATTCGCGAAACCGGCGGCCGCGGCGCCCGAGGCCGCCGCCGTGACGACCAATCCGGTCGCCAGAACACCCTTCGTGAGGGTGTTGATACGTCGTAGCCCGGCATCTCGTGCCCGACGAGAATGACGCACCATCGAGAGTTCCTCCGTCGTTCCTCGTCGCAGCCGACCTCGGTCGTATCGGGCCTGGGTCCTTCCGGAACATCGTCGTCTCCCGACCTGAGGAGGTCGTAAGAAGAACCGACAAGATTCGGTAAAGATCGAGCCCGGGCGGCGGCCTACAGGCGATCTCGACCTTCCGGCGGCGGCGTCGTCGGCAATGCCCGGCGTCGCACGAAGGGAATGAAGGCGAATCCGATCGCCGCGGCGGTCAGATGCCCGATCGCGACGTAGTCGATGCCGTCGGACATCCCGACCCCGAGCCAGCCGGCGAACGCGACGAGGTACCACACGCGCCATCGGCGGGGTACCAACACCGTCAGCACCGCCGCCAACGCAGCGAAGCCGTACGAGGGCCCGACATCGACCACACGCTCCACCGAGGGATTCACGACACCGATCCCGATGCCGATCGCGAGGCCGAGACCCACGAGCGCACTCGCGACGACGTGTCCCGTCGCGAAGACGAACGCCGTGGATTTGCTCCCCACGTTCCACTCCAGGGTGCCCGCGACCGCGCCGAGCAACAACGCCCACGGCAGCACCCGACCGCTCGAGATCCAGAGGGCACTCGCGATCAAGACCCGAACGGGCACCCGCGCCAACTCGTGCAGATTCGTGCTCGACGCGACCAGGACGCGGTGTCGCTGCACGGGATTCAGGACGTGCAGCGTGATCGTCGTCACGATCAACACGCCGATGTATCCGACGGTGACCGGGATGCGGCGAGCGACGGCCAAAGGTTGCACCTACTCCGTGGCGATCGCGTCGAGCACGTCGAGGCGCCCGGCCCGCCACGCGGGGAGCAGCGCGGCCGCGAGACCACACGCGGCCGCGAGGAACACGATCACCATGAGCTGGACGAACGGCAGCGACAGCTGGTCGAGTCCCTGACTCGTGGACGACAACACGATCACCCAAGCGAAGGAGAGGCCCACCGCGAGTCCCAGTCCGGTACCGAGCACCGCGACGATCACCGACTCCCATCGGACCGACGAGCGAATCTGTGATCGTGTCATGCCGACCGCCCGCAGTAATCCGAGCTCGCGAGTGCGTTCGTAGATCGACAGGCCCAGCGTGTTGTAGATCCCGAACAGGGCGATCACGATGGAGAGTGCCAGCAACACGTACACGAGCCCGAGCACGGTATCGAGCCGCTGCGTCTCGCTCGCCGCGAACTCACTCCTCGTCTGGATCTGCGCGCCCGAGTAGTCGGCGAGCAGGGGCTGGACCTCACGTCGAAACGCCGCGTCGGCTCCGGGCGCGAGCTTCACGTAGATCTCGCCGCCGATGGCAACCGGATACAGCCGTGAGAACACCGTGTTGCTCATCAGGTACGAACCCGCCGGCGTAGACTCCTTGTAGATCGCCTGCACCGTGAGAACGGCCGACGCGCCGTTCGCGGCCCGCACCCGTACTTGCGTGCCGATCGTGAAGTGCTTGCTCTTGGCCGTGTCTTGTTGCACGGCGAGGCCATTCGCGTCGAGATGCTCGAGGCCGCCTCGAGCGACGTCGATCCCGACGAGTTGCAGCAGGACGTGAGGATCGAACGCGCTCACGTCGACGGCACCCGCGCCGCTGACCTCGAACGTCATCCGAGGATGGCCGGAGGCGGCGGTCACGCCGGGCAGCTTCGCGATGTTCGTGGCGACGGTCGGTGGAAACGGGGCCTGCCGATCGGGGGTCACGATCAGGTCCGCTCGCACGACCCGTTGGACCAGCGCCGTCTCGGACGCCTTGGCCGATGATGCGAGCACCATCACGAAGCCGACCAATCCGACGCCGATCATCAACGCCGCGGCCGTGCCCGCGGTACGCCGCGGGTTGCGCATGGCGTTCTTGGTGGCCAAGGTGCCGGGCGTTCCGCGCAGGCGGCTCAGTGGTGCACCGATCAGGCGGGCAAGGGGCCGCGCGATGACCGGTCCGACCACGACCACGCCGACGAAGGTCGCCATGGCGCCGAATCCGACCGCTGAGAGTTGGGACCGAACCAGGCCGCTGATCGACAGCACCAGACCGAGAGTCAGCAGCACGATCGCGCTCACGAGACGCGAACGCGATGCTGCTGATCGATCGATGGCCACGTCCTGCATGGCCGCGATGGGCGGTGTGCGCGACGCCTTGAGCGCGGGAACCACTGCCGCGAGCAAGGTCACGCCGGTACCCACGAGCACCGAGACGATCACGGTGCGTACCTCGAACACCACCGGCCCCGACGGCAGGCGAAGACCGAACGCGTCGAGCAGTGCCTTGAGTCCCTGCGCGAGGAACACGCCGAGACCGAGACCGACGCCGGAGGCGAACAATCCGGTGAGCAACGCCTCCCCCATCACGGCGCCGAGCACACCGCTCTCCTTGGCGCCGATCGCCCGCAGGAGGGCCAGCTCCCGAGTCCGCTGCGCGAGCAGGATCGAGAAGGTGTTGAAGATCACGAACATCCCGACGACGAGCCCGATGCCGGCGAACACGAGCAGCGCGATCGTGAAGAACGAGAATCGGTTCTGGAGGTTGTTCTGCAACTCGTTGATCGCTTCTTGCCCGGTCAACACTTCGATCTTCGAGCGAGGCGTCGCGACGGCGGATTCGATGCGCGCGACGAGTGTTGCCTGTGAGGTGCCCGGCCTGGCGCGCACGAGGATCGCATCGACCTTGCCGGGTTCGCCCACCGCTTGTTGTGCCTTCGCCGGCGTGAACGCGACGATCGAGCGTCCGGGGAAGCTCTGCTGCGTCCCGAACTTGATGGTGCCCACCAACCGGAACGTCTCCCGTCCCTGATGGGTGAACATCGGAACGCCGGCGCCGAGCTTGTAGTGCCGAACGTCGGCACTGTGCTGGTCCATCACGATCTCGCGGTCGGACCGGGGGGCGCGCCCGCTGACGACGCGATACGGGTTGAGGAGCGGATCCTCGATCCACGACGTCGCCGTGACTCCACGACCACCGCCGAAGCCGCCGCGGCGTTGACCCGGTGGGTTCTGCACGAATCGCGGCGGGTTCTCTCGGCGATGGCTGGTGACTTCACCGGCGGCCGACCGCACTCCCCCGACGGCCTGCACGTTGCGCAGGAGCGATTCGTCGAGTCGCGGTCGTTGCGTGTCACCCTGACCGCCGGCGAACACGGCCTGTTCGCGGACGACGGCGTCCGTGTGCTGGTAGACGGTCGAGAAGAGATTGTCGAGCGTCTGGCGGATGGTGTCGGTGAGCACGAACGTGCCCGACACGAAGGCGACGCCGAGGATGACCGCGAATCCGGTCATCACGAACCGGATCTTGTGGGCGAGCAGCCCCTTGATGGTGACCTTCCACACGGTGCTGCGCTCCCTGGATCGAGGCGTGGCGCAGGCTAGTGGTGGTGCGCGCGCGTGTGGGCGCGTGCACCACCACGAGCCCGTAACGAGGCGGTCACGCCTGCTGATCGACCGATCCCGTCGAGCCGAGGGCCTGCATCCACGCCGGCAGTGCGGTGCCCGTGGGCAGCTGGCTCCGGAGCTGCGACAGCAAGTCGGCGAGCTGGGTGCTCGAGAGCTTGGCGGCCACGCCTGCACCTTGCGCCGCTGACGTGCTGCCGTCGTGGTCGCCGTCGGCATCGGCGGACTGTGTGCTCGTGTTCGCCTGAACGCCCTGCGCCCCGCCGCCGTGGTGATGCTGGTGGTGAGCGCCGGGAACGTGGTCGGCGATGCGGTTGGCGCTGGCGTCGAGCTGGGTGTCCGTGAATTGCGGGGCGTTGTGCCCGCCGGTGCCCGCCGCGGTGGTCGGAGCTTGGAGTCCCTGCTTGATCGCGTTGATGAGATCGTCGCGTGACACGCCCTTGCTCGTCGCGAGATCGCCGAGACTCTGGCCGCCCGCCAACGTGCCCTGCAGTTGGTCGGGGCTCATCTGGAAGAGCTTCGCCACGCTGCTCATGACCTGCGCCATGTTGTCGCGGAAATTGGGACGCGGGGCGGCGAAGACGCCAGTGTTCGGCGAGACGCCGCCGATGCCCGTGATGCTCATACCGGTTCTCCTTGGTCGATGCGGAGCCGGACGGCTTCGCTCCCGTTCCCATCGGAGGCTATGAGGGCGCCCGTGAGCATCCTTAGGTGGTTGTTACGGGACGTTCAGGTTGTCTCATGAGAGTCAGATGGGAGTTCTGCATCCCGCGTCGTTCCCCGCGACGACGAACGAGGGTGGCCCCCGAGATCCACCGGGAACCACCCTCGCGCTCGCCCGTTTCTTTCGATGTTCAACCGGGTGATCGGCGGTGACACATCGAACGAACGAAGGTATTAGAGGTGCGAGAGGAGGTCGTGAGCAGTGATGGCGTCGAGGAATGCGGTGTAGATGTCGGCCCGCACGGCGGACCAGACCGGACCGACGCTCGACGGGTCGGCGTTGAAGCTGGCCGGGGTCACGGTGGCGAGCTGCGCCGCCGCATCACTCAACTTGGCCGTGGCGTCCGCCGTCTTGGCGTCGACCTCGGTGGTGTCCTTCCCCGCAGCTTTCGCCGCGGCCGCATCCGCGATCACCGTGTCGTTGTAGTTGCCGATCGCTTCGAGGTACGACGTGAACTGCAGCTCCGGGAGCACCACCGCGAACACCCGGTTGTCGGTGTAGATGGCGCTGCACGCCGCCGCGAGCGTGGCCGGTGTGACCGCCGACTGCACCGCGGGCAGGTTCACTGCCGTGAGGTTGGTGACGACGGCGTTGACGTTCGCGTCGATCGCCGCCTTCTGCTCGCCGGTCAACTTCCTCGAACCGTCGATCCGGGTCTGGGCCTGGTTCAGCGCCGCGACGCGGCGGTTGATCTCGGCGACGCAGACGGCGCGCCGCGAGGACATCGACGCCGGCGTCGACCGGGCGAACGCGGTGCCGGCACCGGCCGCGAGCGTCACGGCGACAACGATGCCGCCGGTGACGACCCGCAGGCGGCGCGTGCGCAAGGTCGGGGACTGAGTGGGGCTCGTGGGCTTCATGGGGTCGTTCCTTTGTCCGTGGAGAAGCCCTGGTGGCTCCTCGTACACGATCAGGTTCGACCCTCTGTGCGAAGGTTGTGTGAAGTCGGGATCAGGACCCGGTCATCGCGCGGGTCCCACGCCGCAGCCGCAGTCGGTCGCTCAGCCCTCGTGGGCCCACGAGACCACGGCGTCGGAGCCGGCGCGGTTCTCCGGCGTGCTGCTGAGGACCGTGCCCTTGGGCGATCGAACCCGACGGGCCGCGAGCACGCGGCGGGTATCGATCCGCCCGGCTCGCATGAAGCTCGCCCACTCCCGGGTACTCAGGAACTCGCGGTAGAAGCCAACGCCCCGCACCTTCTCGTACGGCACGGGTTCGATCATCGCGACTTCGCTCGCCGCACGGAGACGAGCCAGGTTCTCGCGAGCCAGTTCGACCTGCTGGGCGGTGCGGATCTGGCTCGCGACGTGCAGGATGCTGGCCCGCTCCTCCTGCCAGCCGGCTGCGTTCTCGCCGACGAACTCCGGCGGATAGAAGCCGTTGACGGCGACCACCACATCGCACACCGGTTCGATATCCAGGACCGGGTGCACCGGGAAGATGTCGACGATCCCACCGTCGCACCAGAAGTACCCGCCGAGCTCGACCGGTGAGATGAACAAGGGCAGGGAGATCGCCATGCGCACCGCGCGCGCCACCGTCACGTTCGGGTATGTGCGCGGGCCGAGGTACTCGACGCGGTTCTCCTCGATGTTCCAGATGGGCGCGTAGGTGGGAATCGGCATCTCGGCAAGGGTCATATCGCCGAGCAGGCCGCGCAGGGTCTTCTCGATCGCGGCGCCCGTGAGGAACCCGGCGAAGCCGCGGCCGAGTGTCGGCACGAGCGCGGCGATCTTGCGCCAATCCACATCGACGTAGTCCTCGGGCGCCAACGCGAGGAGGAACGCCGCGACCTCGTCGGCGGGGATCCCGGCGCCGATCGGGAAGCCGAAGAGCGACGATCCGGAGCACAGGGAGATGACCGAGGGCCGGATCTCCGCTTCCTCGAGCGCACGCGCCACGCCGACGACGGACGCCAGCGCGCCGCTGCCGCCGGTGGCGACGATCCCGAGTCGCTGGTCGGGGCGCAACGGCGTGGAGAGCGGCTCGGCCGTCGGGAAGACGTGCGGATCCGCATTCTGGTCACGTTCCCAGGGCATGGAGACGAGCGCACGTCGGGCGTCGCCGAGGAACCCACGGTCTTCGCGCAGTCCTTCGGTCCACTCGCGTGCTCGCGTGACCACGTTGAAGTACTGCCGCATCCGAAACACGTCGAGTGCTTTGCCGAGCATGCTCAAAGTCTCCGAGATATTCGACGGCGGGACCAGGGTCCTCCGTCCCTTCCCGCCCTTTCAATGCCGACGACGCCGACAATGCCGACGCCGCGCCAACCACACACGGTGTTTCTCATGACGAGAACTACCACGCTGGATGAGCTTTCCGGCGAACCAGCGAGGAGGGCGTCAAGGATCCGACGCAGCGCGCCGCTACTCTCCTCATGGTGGTTGGGACGCTCATCGACGAGGACGCCGGATTACGTCCCGAACACGAAGAATGGTCGCCGGTCGGCGCGCCCGAAGGTCCGGATCCCGGACCCGGTCCGCCCGACCCGGCCCCGAGGGCCGGGAGCCCTGGATTCCGGCTCGACATCGAAGGCCTGCGCGCCGTTGCGGTGACGTTGGTCGTGCTGTTCCACGCCGGCGTGGCGACGGTGGCGGGTGGGTTCATCGGCGTCGACGTCTTTTTCGTCCTGTCTGGATTCCTCATCACCGGGGTGCTGCTCCGGGAGATCGAACGTTCCGGGCGGTTGTCCCTCGCCGGCTTCTACGCCCGGCGGGCCCGCCGGTTGCTGCCGCTCGCGGCCGTCGTGCTGGTGACGACGGCGATTGCTTCCGGGATGATCCTCACCTTCTTCGACTTCCCGAGTGTTGGTCGTGACACCGTGGCCGCCGCGCTGTACTTCTCGAACTGGCGGTTCGCGTTCCAGCACACGAGCTACATGAACTCGGAAGCGTTGCCGAGCCCGCTCCTGCACTTCTGGTCGCTCAGCGTCGAGGAGCAGTTCTATCTCTTCTGGCCCATCATCGCCCTCGTTGCCGCGTCGCGACGAGGCCTGATCGCGCGCCTCGCGCCCCGGCTCACCCCGCGCGTTCGGCTCGCGATTCCCCTCGCCGTCGTGGGCGCGTGCTCGTTCGCCGCGTCCGTCGCAACGTCGACGGCCGGTGGGCCGATGGCCTACTACGGCCTGCACACCCGGGCGTGGGAGCTCGCGGCCGGCGGTCTGCTCGCGATCGCGGCCCCGTCGATCCCGCGAATCGGGCGCCGGGTCGCCATCGCGTTGGGTTGGTTCGGCCTTGCCTCGATCGTCGTCGCGGCCGTCACGTTCAGCGAAGGCACGGTGTTTCCCGGGTACGCCGCCGCACTTCCGGTCATGGCCACTGTGTTGGTGATCATCGCCGGCTACGGGACGATGGCGCGTGGATCCGTCGCCACGTTGCTCGGGCTCCGTCCGTTCCGCTACGTCGGACGTATCTCCTACGCCTGGTATCTCTGGCACTGGCCCTGCCTCGTGCTGACCCGAGCCGCCCTCACCCATGGCCTCGACACGCCGATCAGTGGACGGGCCACCGCCACCGCGGTCGCCGGGTCGTTCGTGCTCGCCGCGGTCACGCACGCGGTCATCGAGAACCCCCTTCGCTACGCGCGATGGCTGACCGCGCGACCGGCGTGGGCGCTGTTGGCCGGGGCCGCGTTCTCCGGTGCCGCCACGTTCTCGGGCGTGCAACTCGCGTCGGCGGGGACCCCGCTCACCGTCGCCGAGATCGTCCCGCAGAGCTCGATGCAGCAGGGCAATTCGTGCAACCGCGACCACGATCAGACCGACCTCACGACGTGCGTGCTCGGCGACAGGAACGGCAAGACGACCGTCGCCTTCTTCGGTGATTCACACGCCATGATGTGGTCCGCCGCGCTCGACCGGCTCGGGCGCGAACGGCACTGGCGGGTCCTCCCCTTCACCAAGGAAGGGTGCGTGTTCGCCGACGTGCCGATGGTGCACCCGCTCCACCACGGCGCGTATACGCAGTGCACGGTGTGGCGTGACCGCGCGCTCGCCAAGTTGCACCGGTTGCACCTCGACACGTTGATCGTGGCGCGCTCGAGCCGGACACTGGAACGGATCACCGGTACGGACGGTTCCGCCCAACAGACCGCGGACGCTTACGGCGCCGGTCTTCGGCGTTCGCTCGACCGGATCGGCACAGCAGCGTCTCGAGTCGTCGTGCTCGCCGACACTCCTTTCCTTCCGTTCAATCCCAAGACGTGCGCCGCGGAACACCTCAAGCAACGCGACGCGTGCCGCTTCGCGCGTTCGGCCGCCGTCCATCACGATGCGGCGTTGCTCGACGCCGAACGCCAGGCGGGCACGGGACGACTGCGGTTCGCGGACATGACCGCGGCGGTCTGCCCCACGTCCAAGTGCCCCGTTCGCATGGCCAACGGTCAGCTCATCTACTGGGACACCAATCATCTCACCGACGTGTACGCCCGCACGGCCTGGCAGGCACTCGGTGGTGTGCTCGACACGGCGGGCTCCAAGCCGCCCGTCTGATCCCCCGCTCCCCCGCCCGATCGGTCACACGACCTCACCTGCGTCGTCGGAGCCCTCTCCGGGCTCGGCGGCATCCGGAGTGCTCGGCTCGTCGACCGGATCGACCCACACCACACCGCTGTGCGCGACGAACCCGTCGATTGCGGTACCGAGGGTCGGGAAGAACCGATCGTCGCCGATGCGGTCGTAGAGACCGTACCGACGCAGCCGGTCCTTCACGGGTCCCTTCAACTCCGCGAACACCAGGTCGATTCCTTCGGCCGCGAGATCGTCGAGCAGATCACGCAGCACTTCGGCGCCGGTGGTGTCGATGTCGGTCACGGGTTCGGCGGCGACGATGACCCAGTGGATCGGATCCGGACGGGCCGCGATGCTCGTCTTGACCCGATCGGCGAAGTAGTCCGCGTTGGCGAAGAACACCGGTGCGTCGAAGCGATACAGGATCGCGCCGGGAATGAGCTGGGCCTCGGGATGACGATCGACGTCGTGGTAGCCCTTGCGGTCCCCGATCCGGCCCAGCACGGCGTCGTACGGCCGCCAGGCCCGCCGCAGGAAGTTCGCGAGCGACAGCACCACTGCGATCGCGATCCCCTGGAGCACTCCCACGAGGACGACCCCGAGGAAGGCCGCCACCGACAGCACGAGCTCGGAACGCCGGACCCGCCACAACCAGCGCCAGGTGGCGAGGTCGAACAGGGTCGCGCCGGCGGCGATGACCACCGCAGCCAACGCCGAGAGCGGAAGGTTCCGGACCAATCCGTTCGCGGCGACGAGGATGATCATGACCGCGCCGGCGCCCACGACCCCGGTCATCTGCGTGTGTGCACCGTTCGACTCGGCGACGGCAGTGCGCGACGCACTCGCGCTGACCGCGAATCCCTGGAAGAACCCCGACACGACGCTGGCCGAGCCGATTCCGATGATCTCCGAGTTCGGGTCGACGTGGTCGCCGTGCTTGAGCGCGAAGGTTCGTGACAGCGCGATCGAATCGGCGAGCGTGACGAAGGCCAGGCCGAGCGCCGCGATCACGAGCGGCCCCATGTCGCTCCACGCCACGTCCGGCACTCCTGGTGCGGGGAAGCCGGACGGTACGTGGCCCACCACCGCAACGCCATGGGGATCGAGCACGGCAACGGCCACGGTCGCGCCCACAACCGCGACCAGCACGCCGGGAAACCGCGGCCACCATCGGCGGAATCCCAGGATGACGAGCAGAGACGCGACGCCGATCACGAGTGCGGCGCCGTTGGTCCTGCCATCGGCGACGCCGTCCCAGAACGCGCGGAGCTGATCGGGGACCCCGTCGGCGTGGGTCGTGAATCCGAACAACTTCGGGAGCTGGCTCACCACGACCACGACGGCGATGCCGTTGAGATAACCGACTCGCACCGGCTTCGAGAGCAGCTCGGCGATGGTCCCCAGCCGTGCGAACCCCGCGGCCATGCAGATCGCGCCCATCAACACGGCCAACATCCCCGCGAGGGCGACGGCTCGCCCGGGGCTCCCGTGGGCACCGACCAGCGGGAGGATCGATGCCGCGATGAGCGGTGACAAGGCCGAGTCGGGTCCGACCACGAGGATGCGCGACGGTCCGAAGGCGGCGTAGGCGAGCAAGGCCGTGACCGTCGTGTACAGACCGGTCACGGGCGGCAATCCCGCCAGTTCTGCGTACGCCATCCCCTGCGGCACGAGCAGTGCCGTCAGGACGATACCGGCCACGAGGTCGCCGCGAAGCCACGCGCGCTCGTAGGCGGAGGCGAGATGCAGCCCGGGAATCTTCGACGACCACGACGCGTGGTGGACGGGGTCCCGGGCGTTCGAGGTTCCGGTCATCGAGTGCTGTCCCCTCGCCCGAGCGCCGCGCCCGGCGCCCGGCGCGCGGCGCCCTGATCGTACCGAGGCTGAAGAACCCGCCGCCCCTACTGCATCGAATGGAGCGTGTGACGCACGCGGCGAACCCTGTCGAGCTGTCGGTCCGCGGTCGCGCCGAGACCGACACACACTGCGCCCAGCACCGCGAACGTCACCCAGCGCGGGATCTGCGTCGCGACGTCGACGATTTGGTCACCAGCGAGAACGGCGAGGACCGATGCCGCTATCACGACGGGCGCGCGCAACCGCGCCCGCGCGCCGACGAAGAGGACCGCGGCGGCCGCACCGGCACCGAGGATCAGTCGCGTCGTGTCGTCGTTTCCGATGCCGACCGAGACCGTCGGCAGCAAACCGATAGCGAGGCCTGTCCCGTACGCCGTCCAGGAGTCCGCGATCTCTCGGTGCGTGCGTCGCCACCAGAACCCGAGACCGATCAAAGCGATGGCCAGCGGAACCGAATACGCCTCCACCGTCCGTACCTCGTGCGCCGCGAGCTCGCTCCACAGGGCGATGAGTACCAGCGCGGTCGATGCGACCGTGCCGACGACCCGCCGTTCGGGCCGCAGCGCCACGATCGCCGCGCCCGCGGCTCCGAGGAGTGATGCAATTGCGAGCGCTTGGGTGTCGACGCCGGCCATCAACAACGAGACGGCGGTCAGCACGCCGCCGCAGATCTCGAACCCGACGCCGTCCGGTTGGTTCGTACGCAGCGAGCTGCCGGCGACGAGGATCATCACCGCGACCCCGGTCAGGACCACGTGCGCGGAGAAATCCGAGATGCCCGTCAGCGGCAGCGCGAGCGCGATCGTTGCCCACACGCCGGCGCCGCCCGCGACCGCACTCGCGAACCGGGTGTTCGCCGACCGGCTGATCATCGTGACCGCGAGCAGGGCGACGGTGAGGATTCCGGTACCCGTGACCGCCATCGGCCGCGTCGTCAGGGCCAAACCGATCGCTGACGCGGCAACGGTGATGCCCGGGAGTGCGGCCAGGAACGAATACCGCCGCCGGCCCCGTCCGTCCAGAACGGCGAATCCCAGCGTGCCGGCGACAACGACCGCGAGATTCACACCGAGAGCGACAGCCACGGTGACGTCCGCGTATACGAGCGCCAGCGGAACCAGGCAGGTTGTGGAAACGACTGCGATCCGCACCATCGGCAATTCGAGCCACGGGAACGACGACCTCAGCGTGCCGCGCGTCAGCGCCCACGCGGTCACAGCAATGACCGCAACCGATGCGAGCGTCGCCGGGTTGATCGACGCCCACAGAGATACCAGCGAGCGCAGCGAGTCGCTCGCCTGGCCCTGGAACACGCGGGATCGAACAAGTGGTCCGAACGTCGCACTCAATACTCCGGGAGTGAGCGCGAGCGCCGAGAGCGTCGCTCCCGCGAGACCGGCTCGGCCCGATCCCTCGCGGAGAAGGAGTGGCGCCGCCGCGGCGAGAGCGATGAGAACCGCCGCCGCGAGGACGGTCGCCAAGATGGCCGTGGTGACGTCGAAGTGTCGCAGCGCCACCGCGGGTACCAGCATGAGGAAGAACGCAGCCACTCCGATGAAGAACTGCCCGCCCGCGTCGTCGAGGTCGTCATGCCACGACAGGCGCATCGAGATCGGCGCCAACGCCAGTGCCGCGGCGGCGATCACGACGAACGGACCGTCGTGTCCGAGGGACACGAGAACGCCTCCGAGCGCGATCAGCCAGAAGATGCCGGCACCGATGAGCAACAAGAGGCGGGTCTCGAACGGCGCACGCAACTGGGGCCAGGCCATCGAAAGCGCAACGAGCGCCGCGGCACACGAGAACAGCAGCGCGGTGATCTCCGTTGGTCGTGAAGGCACGAGCGCGATCAACGAGCCGATGAGAGAGAGGGACGCGAGGATGGCACCGGCGCGGTACACGCGCAGGCGACTCCAAACGAACAACACACTCGCGAACGTCGCGATGAGCAACGATCCGATCGTCGACGCGGTGGAACCGGACCACGTCGTGCCCAGGCCGACCTGTCGCGCGCCCCACCAGTCCGCCAACGCGAACACGAGTGCGAGCGCAGCGACAGCTTCGGCCGTCGCGTACAACGTCCTCCGCAACCTGTGCGCCACGACTCCCGAGACGGTCGTCGCGCCGAACAGGATCGCACCCTTGCCCCACGCGCCGTAGCGGGTCCAGGCGACGGCCGCGAACGTCACGGCCGCCGCGGCGAGCAGGGCAACGCCGATCCACAACAGGATGTCGCGCACCCGCTCGGGTCGGAACTCGGCCTTGGGCGCGGGCTGAGAGAACGTGGCCGTCCGCACGGCGGCTGTTTCGACCGAGTCGGTTGTGTCCACGGGCCCGACCGCTTCGGCCAGCACCCGTTGGTACTCCCGGACCAGCCCGTCGTACTCCTGCATGACGGCGTGTTGCTGCGTGGCGAGCGCCGCGACCACGTGGCGGCGCTCCTCGATCTCCTTCGACAGCCGGCGGAGCTCGTCCGCCGTGGCCGTTCGAATGCCGAGACCGCAGCGAGGACACGTCGTGCCCCCGAGATCGGCCTGCCCGCAACGGGGGCACCACGTCAGGGTGATCGTCTCGTCGTCCATGCCACGAGTCTCGGCCGCTCGGACTCGTACGGCTATGAGCGAACTCCCCCAAATCCCCCTGGGGGATTCCTACCGATCCGGCCGGGACGAGCCGGCGACGCCCTTCACGAAGGCGGTGATCGCCGACGCGAGCTGGTCGGGCCGATCGAGCATCACGTACGTGCGCGCGCCGTCGACGACCTCGAGTCGAGCGTCCGGGAAGTCGGCCTCGAGGCGGCGGGCGTGTTCGAGTGGGAACAGCTTGTCGGCATCTCCCCACGCCAGCAGCACCGGCTTCGGGAACGACCGCAGCGCGTCGACGGCGTCCAGCGTGACGGAAGGCTCGAGCGACCGGGTGACCCGGAGCGCGTCCTTCCGCACCGCCGCGCGGTCGGGGAACGCGCCGAAGATCGCCCTCGCTCGGGCGCCCGCCGGCGGTGTGCTGCACACGGACTTCAGGAAGAGGCGCTGCCCGGCCTTCGACGCGAAGAATCGCAGCAGCGCCGATCCCACCGTCGACGAACGGCGCATGAGGGCGACCATCTTGTCGAAGCCCTTGGGTGGGAAGTGCTCGTAGCTGTCGCAGTTGGTGAGCACCAACCGGCCGATGCGCTCCAGTCCCGGGTGGGCGGTGCCGAGCGCGCCGAGACAGAGCCCGCCGCCGGTGTCGTTGGCGACGAGCGTGACGTCGTGCAGATCGAGCGCCTCCAGGAACGCGGGGATGCGTCGCGCGGTGGCGTGTGCCGACAGGTCGGCCGAGGGCGCCGGGTCGGCGTGCGCCCCGAGCGGCCAGGTCGGCACGATGCAGCGCATGCCGTCGAGGCGATCGACCACGTCGTCCCACAACGACCCGCACACCCAGACCCCGTGCACGAAGACGACGGCCGGACCGTCACCGACGACTCGGTAGCGAATGGTCACTCCGTCGAGGTCGACGCGGTGGTCGCTCATGGCCATCGGCACATGCTTCCTCTCCCGGCGCGCTCCGCACCAGTCGTCGAAGGACGAACCGCCTACTCGGCGGCCGGAGACGCGACGTCGAGGACGACCTTGCCGATGGCTCGCCCGTCGGCGACGTAGCGCAGCGCGGCCGCGGCCTCGGCGAGCTCGAACGTGGCACCGATGTGCGGGACCACCCGCTGGGTCGCCAACAGCTCCATGAGCTCCGATTCGTTGCGGCGCACGTCGTCCGGCGCGTGCGTGGCGAAGCCGAGGAACTCGAAACCGAGGATGCGGACACCCTTGAGCAAGACGAGGTTCAACGGGATCCGGGGGATCACACCCGACGCGTACCCCACCGTCACGAAGCGTCCGTTCCATCGCAACGACCGGAGCGCGGGTTCGGCCAGATCGCCGCCCACAGGGTCGACGACCACGTCGGACCCACCGGGAACGGCTTCGCGCAATGCTTGGCGGAGGTCACCGGCGCGGTGGTCGATGAGCCGGGAGGCACCATACGACGCGGCAACGTCGAGCTTCTCGGCCGACGACGCCACGGCGGTCACCGTGGCACCGAGCACGACCCCGAGCTGCACGGCCGCCAGCCCCACGCCCCCTCCGGCGCCGAGCACGACCAGCTCCTCCCCCGGTTGCAGGGAAGCCACCGAGCGCAGGACGTGGTACGCGGTGCGGTGGGCCACACCGAACGCGGCCGCGTGGCGCGCATCGACGGCCGAGGGGATCCGGGTGACCGTCCCCGACGCGACGACCACCTCCTCGGCGAACGCGCCCTTGAGCGTCGCCCCGAACACGCGGTCGCCGACCACGAGATCTGTCACGTCGTCGGCCGTCTCGGCGACGACCCCCGCGAACTCGCTGCCCGGCACGAACGGCGCCGGCACGGTGATCTGGTACTCGTTGGCGACCACCAGAACGTCCGGGAAGTTCACCGCGGCCGCGTGCACCCGCACGCGCACCTCGCCCGCGCCGAGCACCGGCGGCGGCACGTCCTCGAGCGCAACCGCCTCGGGTGGTCCGTAGCGCTGGCACACGGCGGCCCGCATGTCAGCGCGTGCGGAACCGGCCGCGGTCAACAAGGACCCGAGCTCCGTCGACGGAGGTCGAACGCGCTCGGCAGCACCAGGTTCGCCCGAACTCGGGCTCCGTCTCGAAGTCCCACGCCATTGCGTTTCCTCTCGTCGCCGGGATGGCATCACGCCGCACCGACGATCGCCCAGTGAGCGGACGCGACCATAACGCGCCCGACAGCATTCCCGGCCGAGCACGCTCGACCGCGACGTGGCCGCGGTCTACCGGGCCGCGAACGGACGCGGCGTGGCGACGCGACGGCGCCGGCATCCCCGACACTAGGCTCCCGTGATCGAACCCGTACGGAGGTTCTGGCGTCGCGTCAGGAGTTGGCCCCTGATCGCTCAACTCGCGCTGGCCGTCCTCTGCGTTGCCTTCGCGATTGGCGTCATCACACAGGCGAGTTCGCCACCGAAGCACAAGCGAGAAACGACGAAATCAACGACCACCGATCGGTTGACGACAAGTTCGTCGACGCCGGCACGCACACCGAGCCCAACCCAGGCGTCGAGCACCGGTCCGCCCACGACGGTGGCAGAGACCGTCACCACGACTACCACCGCACCGATCGGGGCGTTGACCCCGCAAACACCGACGAACGCCGCCGGACTGATCGCCCTGGCGATCGACAACACGACGACACCGCCGCCGTACTCGCGCGCACAGTTCGGTGACTGGATCGACGTCGACCATGACTGTCAGAACACCCGCGCCGAAGTCCTGATCGCCGAATCGGCCGTGCCCCCGACCTTCACGACGGCATCACAGTGCACCGTTGCGACCGGCAGCTGGAACGACCCATGGTCCGGCACCATGACCACGACGGCGCACGCGCTCGACATCGATCACACGGTTCCACTCGCGAACGCGTGGCGTTCGGGTGCGTGGCGTTGGGATCGCGCTCGCCGCGTGGCGTACGCCAATGACCTGACCGACGCGGACCATCTCCTCGCGATACCCGCGGCCGAGAATCGATCGAAGAGCGATGGGGGCCCCGAGGCGTGGCGGCCACCGTTGCGATCGACCTGGTGTCGGTACGCCTTGGATTGGGATGCGATCAAGGCACGCTGGGGTCTGACCGCGACAACCGCCGAGTGGGCCGCACTGTCGGGGATGGCCGCAACGTGCTAGAACGCGGACGTCGGTTGGCTCCGTTCGTTTCCACGATGTTGCCCTCGGAGCGAAATCGGTCAGTCGAGGGTCGGGGTACGCGTGTCGCGACCGGAGCGCAGCACCTTGCCCGGACGGGTCGGTGTGAGCTCGCCGTCGGCCACCAGGGCCCGGCCGTTCACGAGCACGTGTTCGACGCCCGTCGAACTCGCGTAGAGGCGGCCGGCTCCCCCCGGAAGATCGAACCGCATGGCGGCCTCGTCGCTCCCGATCGTCGCCGGGTCCAGCACCGCCAGGTCCGCGTACCAGCCCGGTTCGACGCGCCCGCGGTCGACGAGCCCATAGAGACGGGCCGGCACGTCGGTGAGCAACCGCACCGCTTCCTCGAGCGGCAACAACGAACGCTTCCGGACCGCTTCACCGAGCATCACCGTCGCGTAGTTGAACGTGGCCTGCAGATCGAGGTGCGCACCGGCGTCGGATGCACCCACGACCGCGCGACGGTCACGCCAGATCTCGAGGCGGGCGCGCCAGTCCTCGTCGCCCTCCACGGGCGCCGGAGTGCCGAAACTCGTCTGGAGATCGTCGGCCAGCGCGATGTCACAGAGCACGTCCCACGGCTCGCGGCGCTGTTCGGCGGCGATCCCACCGACCGTGCGCCCGACGAACTCATGGTTCTCGGACGCCACCACGTCGAAGATGACCTTCGTGGACCAGTCGGCGAGACGCCGAATGGGATTCTCGGGAGCCTGGGCGAGGGCGTCGAGTCGTGCGCGCATCGCCGGATCGCGGAAACACGCCAGCTTGTCGGCGCGCGGGAGCAGCATGATGTCTTCCCAGCCCGGAATCGCGTCGAGGACGAATCCGGTGGCGAGCGACAACCGGAGCCCGAAGTTCATCGGCATTGTCAGCCCGACGACCTTGCCACCCCGCGAGCGTGCCACATCTCCCGCTCGGAGATTTCTCTGTGCCGACCCGAGGTTCGCTGCGTTGACGATGAGCACGTTCCAGTTCAGCGGCCGCTCGGCCGCGACCGACAGGTCGACCATGAGCTCGACGGCCCAGTCGTCGAGGGGCCCGATCATCGGGATGAACTCGAGCGAGGTGCCCTCGTGCCGACCCGCGATCCGGCTCAGGGCGACCAATTCGTCGTGAGACGCGTAGCGCGACGGCACCATGTGGCCGTCGGCGTCGTTGTGGGTTCGTGCCCACGACGACGAGAACCCGATGCCGCCGGCCTCGAGACCCGAATGCAGCAGCGTGCCCATCGCATGGATCTCGTCGGGTGTGGCCTCGCGGCTCGTCGCGTCGACGCCCATGACCGTGCGGCGCAGCGCCGAGTGGCCCACCATGAAACCGGCGTTGGGGCCGAGATCGCCCTCGATCGCGTCGAGATACTCGGCGGTCGACGTCCACGGCCACGGCCCGGCGTTGCGGAGCGCCTCGAGCGGCATCCCCTCGACCCGCGCCAGCATCCGCAGCAGGTACTCCTGGTCGGTTGCCCGACCCGACAATGGTGCGAGGGTGAAACCGCAGTTCCCCGAGAGGACCGTCGTCACACCGTGGAGGGGCGACGGCGTGAGCGCGCCGTCCCACAGCACCTGTGCGTCGTAGTGCGTGTGCACGTCGACGAATCCGGGCGTGACCACCTTGCCGGTGGCGTCGATCACCCTGGCTGCCTCGCCGTCCGTGGTTCCGACGGCCACGATGCGGTCACCCTCGACGGCGACATCGGCCCGACGGCGCGGCCCTCCGGTGCCGTCGACCACCTCTCCGCCCTTGATCAGCACGTCGATCACGGGTTCCTCCTCGCCGCCTCACGCATTTGCAGGACGATCCGCGTACTCGAGGGGCATCAGCTCGATGAGTTGACCATCGGGATCGCGGATGAAGACCGCGACATCGATGTCCGTCTCGGTCAGCACCTCGCCGCCGAAACCCTCGACCCGGCTACACACGTCGTCGACGTCGCACGACAGCGAGATGTGCGTGAGGCCCGGCTCGTCCATCTCGCGGCGCCTGGGTTCACGTCGGTGCGAGGGTTCGGAATAGTGGATCAGCGCGAGCACGAAGCCATCCCGCCTCAGGAGGCACAGCGTGCTGTCCAAGGGGAGATCGAGCGCGAGCAATTTCGCCGATTTCTCCTGGGGAGGCGAGAACTCGCGCCACAGCTCGAAGCCGAACAACTCCTCGTAGAAGCGTCGCGACCGCGCCAGGTCGGTGACGCAATGTCCGAGGTGGTTGACGACGACGCGGCCCGCCATGCGAGCATCCTCGCGCGGTCGTGCGGCGGCTGCGTCGGCACGGGGGTTTCGATACCCTTGCCGACCGACCCGCAGAGCTTCGCAGACACCGGCCCCGGCGCGGGAGTGAGGCGAAGATGACGACCGAGACCGCCGCGGCAGGCGACCTGTTCCTCCCGGAGCCCGAGCCGCGGGAGGTCAAGTACACGGTCATCTCGGTCGACGACCACGTCGTCGAGCCGCCACACACGTTCGAGGGGCGCCTCCCTGCCGTGCTGCAGGATCGAGCACCGAAGATCGTCGAGACGCGCCACGGGCACCAGGTGTGGGAGTTCGAGGGCCGGCATTACACACAGGTCGGTATGAATGCAGTGGCGGGACGACGTCCGGAGACCGTGAAGCTCGAACCCTTTCGCTTCGATCAGATGCGCCCCGGTTGCTACGACGTCGACGCCCGGGTGCGCGACATGGACCTCAACGGCGTGTGGGCGTCGCTGAACTTCCCGTCGCAGATCACGGGGTTCTGCGGCCGCGTGTTCTTCGGCACCGCCGATCGCAAGCTCGGTGCCGCCTGTGTGCGGGCGTGGAACGACTGGCTCTACGAGGAGTGGTACCTGCGCCATCCGAAACGCATCGTGCCGCTCGGCGTCACGTACCTCGCCGACCCGGTCGTCGCCGCCGACGAGATCCGCCGAAACGCAGCGCGCGGGTTCAGGTCGGTGACCCTCCCCGAACGGCCGCACGCGATCGGCCTGCCGTCGCTCTGGGACCGAGAGCACTGGGACCCCATCCTGGAAGCGTGCGTCGAGACCGACACGGTGATCTCGTTGCACGTCGGGAGCTCAGGTCTGCACGAGATGCCACCCGGCGCGCCACGCAGCCAGCTGGCGTCGACCCTCTTCGGCCAGCTCTCGCTGGGCGCGTGCGCCGAGTGGCTGTGGTCGGAGTACCCGGTGCGGTACCCGGCACTGAAGATCGCGTTGAGCGAGGGCGGCATCGGCTGGGTTGCGATGCTCCTCGACCGGCTCGACTACATCGTCGACCACTCGAGCTACGGCGCGGGATGGACGGAGCGTCCGAGCGAGGTGCTGAAGCGAGCGTTCTGGTTCTGCACGCTCGAGGACCATTCGACGATCGACACGCGCCACCGCATCGGTATCGATCACGTCATGGTCGAGGTCGACTACCCGCACGGCGACAGCACGTGGCCCGACACGCAAGTGGTCATCGAGCGCGCGTGGGGTCACGTGCCGCCGGCCGAGCTGCGCGCGATGTGCTGCGAGAACGCGGCGAAGCTGTACCGCCACCCGCTCCCCGAGGCCGTGCTCCCCGAGGTCTGACGGGCGCGTGCAGGTCGTCCGCTGTCGTCGATCCGACCCGTGGCGAGTTCTACACGGCCGCGCGGCGGCGCGTCGTCTCCGAGACGCGGCCGAGGACCCGCGTGAGTACGGTGTAGATCCAGTTGCCGTAGGGCCATTGCGTGACGACCTTGCCCGTCTCCGACTTGAAGTAGTTGTTGGTGACGGTCCACGAGGTGCCGGCCATCTTCGATTGCAGCCAGCGGTACCAGCGCTCCTCGAAGTTCGGCTTGACCTCGACCGCCGAGACCCGCTTGCGCATCATGCGCCGGAGCGCGCGCACGGCGTACTTCGCCTGCGCCTCGAGCATCGTGACGATCTCGCCGCCGTTCGTACCCGGCCCGTAGAGCATGAAGAAGTTGGGGAATCCCGGAACGGTGATGCCGAGGTACGCGCGCGGTTCGCCCGCCCAGTGGTCATGGAGCGCCCGACCGTCACGACCGAGGACCGGGAGGCGGGCGAGGTAGTTCGCGGGTTGGAAGCCGGTCGCCATGACGATCACGTCGACGGCGCGCTCCACACCGTCGGCGTCGACGATCCCGCCGGGCGTCACCGCGGCGACGGCCTTGGGCACCAGCTCCACGTTGTCCTTCTTCAACGCCGGGTAGAACGTGCCGGCGAAGATCGGACGCTTCCCGGGATACGGGTACTGGGGCGTCACCGCCTCGGCAAGGTCGGGCCGGTCCTTGAACTGACGCGCGATGTACGCGCGACAGAGCTGCTCGCGTGCCCGTTGCTTCCGTGAGCCCGGACGCCAGATCGCGCCACCCAGCAGGTTCCTCTCGAGCAGCCACTTCAACCGCAGTCGTTCGCCCCGCCGGCGCCACGCGCTCGCAAACGCGGTCCGCTCCTCGTCGGTGAAGTCGCGCTCACCCTTCGGCAGCACCCAGCCGGGCTCGCGCTGGAACACGTAGAGCTTGCCGACGATCGGCTGGATGGCCGGGACCACCTGCGTCGCCGACGAGCCCGTACCGACCACGGCCACGATCTTCCCGGCGAGGTCGTGGTCGGGCTCCCATCGCGCGGTGTGGAACTTCGGGCCCGCGAACTCGTCCAACCCCGGCCAACTCGGGTACCGCGGCACGTTCAGGAAGCCGACGCCGCTGATCACGACATGGCACTCATCGACCGTCCCGTCGTCGAGCCGCACGCACCAGAGGTGTCGCGCGTCGTCCCACGTCGCCGACTCGACGTTCACACCGAGCCGCAGGTGCGGCCGTAGCCCGAACTCGTCGACGGTCTCCTCGAGATACTTCTGGAGCTCGGGTTGGCGGGCGTGCGTGCGAGTCCAGTCGTTGGGCTTGAAGGAGAAGCAGTACAGATGCGATCCGACGTCCACCTCGGCACCCGGATAGGTGTTGTCCCACCACGTGCCGCCGATGCCCGACGACGACTCGTAGATCGTGAACGTCTCGATGCCGGCACGCCGCAGGTACACACCGGCGGCGATCCCGCCGAACCCCGCGCCGACCACGACGACGCGCGGCGTCCCCGCGGGGCCGAACAATTGTTCGGCGGTCGGCCTCACGACGGTACGTCGCCGGGCCGGCCGAGCAGCCGCGCGAGGGAGCGCAGCTTCACCGACAATCCACTGTCGGTTATGTCGCGGCCATCGCGACGATCGGCCGATTCAGCTTCAGGCTGCCCGTCGAACCGTAATAGCGGTTGGTCGTGCCTACCTTGTTGAAGCTGAAGATCCCACCGTCGGACGCCACCAGCCAGTACCCGTTGCCGTCGGGGTACGCAGCCATCCCCACGATCGGCTTGTTCAACACGATGTTGCCCGTCGAACCATAGAACGTCGCCGCGAACGCGAAGATCCCACCGTCGGACGCGACCAGCCAATACCCGTCCGTCGTCACAACGTGCGTGGTCGTCGCCGACGGCCCCCCGTTCCGGCTCATGGTCTGACCGGTGAACACCTGGGTGGTCGACGTGCCCTGCGAGTTCGTCACCGTCAACGTCGCCGCGTACGACCCCGCCGCGACGTAGGTGTGTGTGATCGTCGCGGATGTCGTCGTGGTGGTCGTGCCATCACCGAAGTCCCAGGCGTAGGTCGCGACCGTTCCCACCGGCGAGCTCG